>Ga0256407_10009982_pt1 | contig 13443 bp, 14 predicted proteins | sample RumenRJG_04DNA_FD_193489 | JGI IMG/M metagenome (GOLD analysis project Ga0256407, IMG submission 193489) | Bovine rumen microbial communities from Lethbridge, Alberta, Canada - RJG_04 | ecosystem: Host-associated > Mammals > Digestive system > Stomach > Rumen | place: Canada: Alberta... | reverse complement strand
GCGCCCTTATTATTTGCGTGCCTCAGGACTGAGTGGCAGGTCGGGAGGGAGCGGGGTGCGGTCGTGCGAGACCAGGATGAGCACGCCCGCAATGCCCAGCATCACCAGCGGAGCTGTCAACTCGTCGCTGTTGATATAGTGCACGTTGAGCGGGAACAGCAAGATGAACGACGTGAGCAACGGATAGGCCACAATCTTGCACAGCTTCTGCCACCAGCTTGAGGACGACTTGGCAAAGTTACCCACATAGATCATCCAGGCCAAGAAAAACCAGAAGCCCGTGATGAGATAGATGGTGCTCTTCTGCGACTCGTCATACTCGCCCCAGATGACGTCGCCCTCCTTGGGCATCTCGATGTCGTTGAGTTTGTTCAGGTCTTGGGTGATGTCCTCGCCATCGATGGCTCGCCCAGCCAGGTCCATGGTGGTCTCGGTGGCCACATCGGTCACATCGTTGGTGAAAGCTCGCACCACGTCCTCTAAGGTGTACATGCTGCAGATGGCCGCCATGAAGAGGAAGCCAATCATCAGTTTGCTTCGCACCTTTGATGCCCAAGTGTTATTTTTGGCGCCCAGTTGCGGGCAGCGAGCGCCCAGCCAGTACATCGCATAGCAGATGCCAACACCCACCACACACATCACTGCAAACACGGCATAGAATTGCCAGATTGTCATCGGTTCCATATCTAGTTTTTAGTTTTTAGTCTTTAGTTGTTAGTTATTGGTTGCAGTTGGGGGCAAAGTTAGTGAAACTTCAGCATTCGTGCAAATTCTCAGTTCTCAATTCTCAAATAAATTTGGTTTTTCGCTCACTTCATCGTAACTTTGCACCCCAATAGTGAATGCACACAGGTAGGGACGCTGGCCTTCCCCCTCTTTAGGGGGGACCGAGGGGGGCCTCCCCTACCGCCACAACAATGTGACGTCTTAACTCCATTTAACTCCTTAACTCCTTAACTACTGAAAGAATAATGATGAAGAAGATTGCAATCATCAATGGGCCCAACCTCAACCTGGTGGGCATCCGCGAGCCAGAGCTGTATGGCAACCAGAGCCTGGACGACTATCTGCAGCAGTTGGTGGCCAGCAGGCCCGACGTGGAGTTCACCCTCTACCAGAGCAACCACGAGGGCGACCTCATCGACGAGTTGCAGCGTGTGGGCTTCACTGCCGACGGCATCGTGTTCAACGCCGGTGGTTACACCCACACCTCCATTGCCCTGGCCGATGCCATCGCAGCCATCACGTCACCGGTGGTCGAGGTGCACATCACCGACATCACCCAGCGCGAGCCGTGGCGCCGTCACTCGATGCTCACACCTGTGTGCGTGACCACCATTATGGGCCATGGCCTGGACGGCTACCGCCAGGCCGTAGATTACCTGCTAGCGCGATGACCGAGGAACTGGAAAAATATATCTTGCAGCACATTGATGCCGAGCCCGAGCACCTGCGACGGCTGGACCGCGACACACACGTGCGACTGCTCTATGCCCGCATGTGCTCGGGCCACCTGCAGGGGCGCATGCTCAAGATGCTGGTGCGCATGATCAATCCGCGGCTGGTGCTCGAGCTGGGCACCTACAGCGGATATGCCACACAGTGTCTGGCCGAGGGCCTGCTGCATGACGAGGCCCATGTCCACACCATCGAGATTGAGGACGAGCTCGAGGACTTCATCAGTCAGCACCTGGCACAGTCGCCTGTGCGCGACCGCATCACGCTGCACATTGGCGACGCCGTCGACATCCTGCGCCAGCTCAACCAGCAGTTTGACCTGATCTACATCGACGCCAACAAGCGAGACTACACCACCTACTATGACCTGGCTATGGACCACCTGAGGCCAGGAGGATATATCATCGCCGACAACACCCTGTGGGACGGCAAGGTCACCGACCCGGCCTGCCACGACGCACAGACGCGCGGCATACGCGCCTTCAACGACCGCGTGGCCAGCGACCCTCGTGTCGAGCGCGTGATTCTGCCCCTGCGCGACGGACTGACCATCATCAGATATTCAGGCTGAAATTAGATTTTGGTGCTCCATTTGCCAATATTTCGGCAAAAAGCATTAACTTTGCACCACCAATAGTGAATGCAAAATGCACAATGCACAATTCTCAATTCTCAATTCACAATTCACAATTCATAATTCATACAAGTGCAAGCAACCAGACTAGAAAAAATCAACCGACTCGTCCAGAAGGAGCTGAGTGAAATTTTCCGACTCGAGACAGCCAAGACCACAGGCGTGCTCATCAGCGTGAGCCACGTGCGCGTGTCGCCCGACCTGAGCGTGGCACGGGTGCACCTGAGCATCTTCCCCAGCGAGAAGGGGGCAGAAATGATCAGCAACATCAACGCCAACGCCACAGCCATACGCTATGACCTGTCGCAGCGGCTGCGCTACCAGTTGAGGCGCACTCCCGAGCTCACCTTCTACATCGACGACTCGCTCGACTATATCGAGCACATCGACCAGCTGCTCAAGAAGTGAACTATCCGCTGAAAATAGCGCTGCGCTACCTGGTGTCGAAGAAGGCCCACAATGCGGTGAACATCATCTCCATCATCTCGATGCTGGGGGTGGTGGTGACCACAGCAGCCCTCATCTGCGTGCTCAGCGTGTTCAACGGCTTCCGTGGACTCATCATGGGCAAGCTGGCACAGCTCGACCCACAGGTGGCCATCACAGCCAGTGCGGGCAAAGCCATCGAGCAGGCCGACAGTGTGGTGCGCGTCGTGACAACCATGCCCGGCGTGGCAGCCGCTGTGCCCGTCATCGAGGACCATGCCCTGGCCGTGTTTGCCGACTACCAGATGCCCGTGCGCCTCAAGGGCGTGCCCGACAGCTACAACCAGCTCAACGACATGAACTCGCTGATGGTGGACGGCAACTGGACGTTGCACGACCAGGTCAGCGCCTATGCCGTAGTGGGCGTGGGGCCGGCACTGCAGCTGCATGTCCACCCAGGCTACTTGCTCATGCTCAACCTCTATGCTCCCAAGCGACAGGGACGTGTGAATATGTCCAACCCGATGGGCGCCTTTGTGGCCGACTCGCTGTTTGTCTCGGGCGTGTTCCAGCTGCAGCAGAACGCCTACGACGCCGACCTGATCTATGTGCCCATCGACAAGGCACGACGCCTGTTTGACTATCCCACCCAGGCCACGCAGGTCGAGGTGAAGTTGCAGCCCGGTGCCGACGAGACACAGTTCATGGCACAACTGCAACAACAACTGGGCCCATCCTACACCATCAAGAACCGCCTGATGCAGCAGTCGGCGGCCTATCGCCTGGTCAACGTCGAGAAGTGGATGGCCTTCCTGCTCATGGCCTTCATCCTGCTCATCGCCACGTTCAACGTCATCAGCACCCTGTCGCTGCTCATCATCGAGAAGGACGAGAGCATCGCCACCCTGCGCAGCCTGGGCGCTAGCGACCACCACATCACACGCATCTTTGTCATCGAGGGGTGGCTCATCACCCTGGTGGGTGCCGTGCTGGGTGTGACACTGGGCCTGCTGCTGTGTCTGGGCCAGCAGCACTTCGGGTGGCTCAAGCTGGGTGTCGACTCGCAGTCGCTGGTGGTGCATGCCTACCCGGTCATCGTCCAGTGGACCGACGTCTTGCTGGCCTTTGCGCTGGTGGCTGTCATCGGGTTGCTCACCGCCCTGGCCACGTCACTGACCATGCGGCGCCGTCTGTCGACCGGCCCAGCATCTAACCGAACATAATTCATCCCATAGGGGCTTCAGACTTTAAAACATAATCAGCTTAACTTCCAAACACTATGAACATTCTCATTCTACAATCGTCACCACGTGCCAAGGGTAGCACCGCCTGGATGGCACAAGAGTACAAGAACGCTGCTCAGGCAGCTGGGCACCAGGTGAACCTGGTCAACGTGTCGCACATGAAGATTGCCGGCTGTCTGGCCTGCGAGTATTGCCACACCAAGGGCAACGGTGCATGCATCCAGAAGGATGACATGCAGGAACTCTATCCACTCATGGCCGAAGCCGACGTACTGGTGCTGGCTGCACCCATCTACTACTTCACCCTCTGTGCACAGATGCAGGCGCCCATCCAGCGCATGTATTGCGTCAACAAGCCCGCCAAGCTGAAGAAGATGGCCCTGCTGCTGTCGTCCTACTCGCCCGGTGTCTACACCGGAGCACAGGCCGAGTATCACGACATCTGCAACTACTGGAACGTCACCGACACGGGCATCGTCACTGCTATGAACGAAGAGCAGAAGACCGACGACATCCGCGCCAAGATTGTCGAGCTGGTCAACGCCCTGTAACGATCCTGACCGAACCACCACAATCAAGTGCTCCCCCTCGCACAATCGCGAGAAGGAGCACTTGTGTCATTTCGCATCAATGACCGAGGAGATGGGTCGGGAGATGGGGGTAGGCCAGCCCGCAGACCCACCTTATGCGCAGAATGGTTTTCCATCAAACTCAACAAATCCCATCAAAGTTCATCAAAAATGCTTCAGTTATTGTTTGATGGCCTTTGGCGGATTTTGGTGGCTTTGGTGGAGAATGGGAACTAGACGCTGACCACGCCCTTGATGGCAGGCCACGGGTCGTAGCCCTCGAGTGTGAAGTCATCGTAGCTGAAGCCGAAGATGTCGGTCACCTCCGGATTGATGACCATGCGCGGCAGGGGGCGCGGAGTGCGCGACAACTGCTCGCGCACCTGGTCGAAGTGGTTGGTGTAGATGTGGGCGTCGCCGAAGCTGTGGACAAACTCGCCGGGCTCAAGGCCAGTGACCTGTGCCACCATCTGCAGCAGCAGGGCATAGGAAGCGATGTTGAACGGCACACCCAAGAACAGGTCGGCGCTGCGCTGATAGAGCTGCAGGCTTAGCCGGCCGTTGGCCACATAGAACTGAAACATCGTGTGGCACGGCGGCAACGCCATGTCGGCCACCTCGGCCACGTTCCACGCGCTCACCAGCAGGCGGCGCGAGTCGGGGTTGACGCGGATTTGGTCCACCACCTGTGCTATCTGGTCGATGGTGCCACCATGGTAGTCGGGCCACGACCGCCACTGGTGGCCGTAAACCGGTCCCAGCTCGCCGTCGGCGTCGGCCCACTCGTTCCAGATGCGCACACCATGCTCCTGCAGCCAGCGCACGTTGGTGTCGCCGCGCAAGAACCACAGCAGCTCGTAGATGATGCTCTTGAGGTGCACCTTCTTGGTGGTCAACAGCGGGAAGCCCTGGCTCAGGTCGCACCGCAGCTGGTAGCCAAACACGCTCTTGGTGCCTGTGCCCGTGCGGTCGTGCTTGAGCACGCCATGCTCCATCACATGCTCTATCAGGTCGAGATATTGTTTCATTGTGGTCGGTCGGGTTGTTTGTGGCGACAAAAGTAAGGATTTTTGCGCATTTGCCCAACTGTTTTTCAAAAAAAAGACACGCATGTGTCTGAACGTTTCTCGCCAAAACCCATCAAACTCGGTCAGTTTTCACACAAACAATCACAAATTTCCAAGTTTTTCAGTTATTATCATTTGACGGCCTTTGGCGGATTTTGATGGCTTTGGTAGAGAATGGTTTTCCGTCAAACTCATCAAAACCCATCAAATTTTTTGGCCAACCCGTTACTTGAAAAGTTCTGAGCATAGAATGGAGCCTTCACAGAGCGAAAACGGAATCACCGTGCAGTCACATATCGCCGCTGTTAGTATTAAAAAATCAACAGAATCAACAGAAAACTGTCAGTTTTGATAAATAATTTGTATCTTTGTAGCTTGTTGTACTGAACAAGCAAAGAAATCAATGAAGCATTATCTGACCAAGCTGGCCGAGACGATGAGAGCACGCTGGGACAAGAAGGCGCTCTGCGACTATCAAGGCGACAGTTTCACCTACGGACAGGTGGCTGCACATGTCGAGCAGTTCAGGCTGTTTATCGAGCGGGCTGGCATCAAGCGAGGCGACAAGATTGCCATCTGTGCGCGCAACTCGGCACGATGGGCCATGACCTTCTGGGGTATCAACGCCAATGGCTGTGTGGCTGTGCCACTGCTGGCCGACTTCCATCCCGACAACATCTGCACCCTCACCAACCACTCGGACAGCGTGGTGCTCTTCACCGACGACGACATCTGGGCCAAGCTGTCGCCCGAAAAGATGCCGGCACTCAAGGCTGCCATCCACGTCAAGGACGGAGCCCTGCTGTGGCACAGCGACGAGGCTGTGGCAGCAGCCTGGCAAGGCCGCGAGCAAGACTACATCCAACGCTATCCGCAGGGCATGCTCCCCGATCAGGTGGACTATGCCACCGACAACCTCGACGATGTGGCCATCATCAACTATACCTCAGGCACCACCGGCAACCCCAAGGGTGTCATGCTCACCTATGGCGCAATGAGCGACACCGACGAGTTTGCCAACACCCACTTTCCCAACCACCCCGGCGAGACCGTGGTGTCGATGTTGCCCATGGCCCACATGTATGGCCTGGCCATCGAGTTTATCCACCCCAACGTGGATGGGGTGGCGGTCTACTATCTGGGCAAGACGCCGTCGCCCACCACGTTGCTCAAGGCCATGCGCGACGTCAAGCCCTACATGGTGGTGACAGTGCCGCTGGTGATGGAGAAGGTCTATGCCAGCTCGATCAAGCCAGCGCTGAAGAAGTTGTGGCTACCGCTCAGCATACCGGGCGTGAACCGGATAATCTATAACAAGGTGCGCGACAAGCTGCTGGCCGCCTTCGGCGGACGGGTGCGCTGCTTCATCATGGGCGGAGCTGCCCTCAAGCCCGAGGTCGAGCGCAGCCTGCGCAAGATGCGGCTGCCCTTCACCGTGGGCTATGGCATGACCGAGGCCTGCCCCCTGCTGGGATGGGAGTGGTGGACACAGTTTGCTCCCGGCTCGTGCGGCAAGGCCGTGCACGAGATTCGCATCGACTCGCACGACCCATTGAGTGTCGTGGGCGAGATACAGGCCCGTGGTGCCAACATCACAGTGGGCTACTACAAGAATCCCGAGGCCACAGCGGCTGCATTCACACAGGACGGCTGGTTCCGCACCGGCGACCTGGGCATCCTGGACAAGCAGGGGAACATCTACATCCGTGGCCGCATCAAGTCGATGATCCTGAACTCGTCGGGCCAGAACATCTACCCTGAGGAGATTGAGGCTGTTCTCTCGGGCTGCCAGCATGTGACCGAGTGCCTGGCGGTGGACCGTGACGGCAAAATTGTGGCCTTGGTCTACGCCGACCTGCCCGATGACATGGACGACGAGGCCAAGCGCGCCCTGCCCGACGCCATTCGCGCCGAGGCCAACAAGTCGCTGCCAGGCTACAGCAAGATTGCCCGTGTCGAGCTGATGGACTCCCCGTTCGAGAAAACCCCCAAGATGAGCATCAAGCGATATCTCTATCGCTGATAAACACCTGCCAACTAGCCCAGCCTCCCCTTTCGAAGTGAGGGGAGGCTGAAGCGTCGTCGCAATGTCGCAGTGACTCCACCCCCACCCTTGCCCCTCTCTCTGGAAGGCGATGTTTGCTGCAACCTGTCGACAAACAGTTATATGCCATCATGCACACCTTAAAAAATACTAAAAGATAGTGCATTTTGGCCAGCGATTGCCGGATAATTGCTAAATTCGCAGTTCACTAACTTTTTCAACACTCTTTTTCGGCATGAAACCCATCACCAGCATACTGCTTGCGTTAGCGCTCATCTGCTATGTGTTTCTGCCCTTCTACGAGATTTCGTTCCAGGGCGGGCTCACAGGATTCAGCTACACCGCAGGCACCATCACGCAACGCTTCACCCTGGGCAACACCTTGTTTGCCCTGTTACCCTTCATCACCTGCTTTGCCGCCATCGGCTTCAACACGCTCAAGAACCGCTGGTGGGGCATCGTGGTGACCCTACTCATCGTGGTGGGCCTATGGTTCCTTGACCGCACAGGCAACTACCATGACATAGCACTGCGGCATGCGCCCGACATCACCCCGAGCGAGGATGTGGGCGAGGGCTTCGCCATCATCGCCCTGGGCATCGGCTACAAGGCCTCGCTGGTGCTGCTGGTCTCGGCCCTGTGTTCGGCCATCCTGTCGATGTTGCCCTTCAAGTTCAACGAGCGCATCGAGCGCGCCGTCGACGAGCGCATCGACCACAGCCTGGAGGACATGCGTGCACTGGGACGCAGCGTGAGCGAGTGGAACGAGAGCCACCTGCGTCATCCGCGCAAGGGCCCGTCGACGCCCACCGAGACGGCCCCACCCGCCGAGCCAGCCGACAAGACCGCCGTGGCCACACCCACTCCCCCACCTCTGCCCGAAGACCCCGAGGACCCCTCGCGCTTCATGCCCAAGCAGTGAGCCAATGCATCGGGGAGCCCCCCTAAATCCCCCCTGAAGAGGGGGACTTCCTGTAGTGGCTGGTAGGGACGCTGGCCTTCCCCCCCCTTTAGGGGAGCCCCCCTAAATCCCCCCTGAAGAGGGGGACTTCCTGTAGTGGCTGGTAGGGACGCTGGCCTTCCCCCCCTACCACCACAACAATGTAACGGCTGAACTACTGAACTACTGCAACTACTGAGCTACTAAAAAGAGTAACGTCTTAACTCCATTTAACTACTTAACTCCTTAACTCCTTGAAGAATTCTTGCCTCGACTAGAACTCAACATACTGGGCTGCGGATCGGCCAAGCCCACCGGACGGCACCTGCCATCGTGCCAGGTGCTCAACGTGCGTGACAACCTCATCATGATTGACTGTGGCGAGGGCGCACAGATGGCCATGGCACGCCAGCGGCTCAAGTTCTCGCGGCTGCGCCACATCTTCATCAGCCACCTGCACGGCGACCACTGGTTCGGGCTGCCCGGACTGCTGTCGACCATGGCACTGCACGAGATGACTGGCCGGCTGACCATCCACATCTTTGCCGACGGGGCCCGGCTGCTGCGCGAGGTCGCCAAGTATGCCGGCGGTGACGCCCCCTACAAGCTCGACTTTAACATCATCGGCACCCAGCCGGCCCGCATCTACGAGGACAACGCCATCACCGTCGACACCATCAAGCTCAACCACCGCGTGCCCGCCGTGGGCTTTGTCGTGCGCGAGAAGCCCAAGCTGCGCCACATCCTGCCCGATGCCACGCTTGCACTGGGTGTTCCACACTGGGCCATGAACTCGCTGCGCCAGGGCCAGGACTATGTCACGCCCGAGGGCGTGGTTGTGCCCAATGCCCAGCTCACCACCGATGCCGACCCCTCCGTGAGCTATGCCTACTGCAGCGACACGCGGCCCAGCCCGCACGTGGTCGAGGCCATCGAGGGTGTCGACTGGCTCTACCACGAGGCCACCTATGGCGACGAGTGCCAGAAGCAGGCTCACGCTCGCTACCACAGCACGGCCCGCGAGGCAGCCCAGGTGGCGCGCGAGGCCGGCGTCAAGCACCTGATCCTGGGCCACTACTCCAGCCGCTATGACGACGAGACCCCGCTGCTGCGCGAGGCTCAGGAGGTGTTTGCCGACACCCGCCTGGCCCGCGAGGGACTGGTGGTGGACCTTTTGTCGTGAAAAATTACACTTTTTAACAGACGCAAAGTGTTAAAATTGTGAAAGTTCGGTTAAAACCCCTATAGCTTTCTGCTCTATAACATAAAAAAGTGCAACAAAGGCACAATTTCTACTGAATTTTTTTGAGCGAACCGAGAAAAAGTTGTTCCTTTGCAGTCTCAATTTGAAGAACAATAACTCTTAACATTAATATTAAAATTTACAACTATGACTGAAATTGCTGAAAGAGTAAAAGCGATTATCGTTGAGAATCTGGGCGTTAGCGAAACAGAGGTGACTCCCGAAGCTACGTTTGCACAGGACCTGGGCGCCGATTCACTTGACACCGTCGAGCTCATCATGAAGCTTGAGCAGGCTTTTGACATCAAGATCCCCGAGACCGAGTCGGAGAACATCCAGACCGTGGGCGATGCCATTGCTTATATCGAGAAGGCTCTCGAGGCTTAATCCACAGCACACTGCACAAACATAGTATTTTTTAGCAACCTAATCCACAATACTCCCACTGTAATGGAATTAAAGAGAGTAGTGGTAACAGGTCTTGGTGCCATCACGCCCATCGGACTGGATGTCGACACGACATGGCAGAACGCTCTGGATGGCGTGAGCGGAGCAGGACCTATTACGCATTTTGATGCCTCGCTGTTCAAGACACATTTTGCCTGCGAGGTCAAGGGCTTCAACCCTGCCAACTATCTGCTCAACCCCGACGACCGCCGCGAACTCAAGGACGTCAAGCGCACCGACCTGTACTCGCAGTATGCCATCGCAGCTGCCAAGCAGGCCATCGACGACAGCAAACTGCTGGACGGCGACACCGACCGCGACGAGATTGGCGTGATTTTCGCATCGGGTATTGGTGGACTCCACACTTTTGAGGAGCAGGCTGGCTACTATGCCAAGCACGAGGCCGACGGCCCCAGCTACAGCCCATTCTTCATTCCGACGATGATTGCCGACATCGCTGCCGGACACATCTCGATGCGCTATGGCCTGCGCGGACCCAACTATGGTGTGGTGTCGGCCTGCGCAACGTCGACCAACGCCATGATTGATGCTTTCAACTACATCCGCCTGGGCAAGGCCCATGCCATCGTCACCGGTGGCTCGGAGGCCCCGATTTTCCCGGCAGGTGTGGGCGGCTTCAATGCCATGAAGGCCATCAGCACGCGCAACGACAGCCCCGAGACAGCTTCGCGCCCCTTCAGCGGCTCGCGCGACGGATTTGTCATGGGCGAGGGCGCTGTGTGCCTCATCTTCGAGGAACTTGAGCACGCACTGGCACGTGGTGCCAAGATCTACGGCGAGGTCATCGGTGGCGGCATGAGCGCCGACGCTTATCACATCACCGCATCGCACCCCGAAGGACTGGGCGCATCGCTGGTGATGAAGCGCGCACTCGACGACGCCGGCATCAAGCCCGAGCAGGTCGACTACATCAACGTCCACGGCACATCGACACCCGTCGGCGACCCCGGCGAGGCCAAGGCCATCGCCAACGTCTTCGGCGAGCACGCCTACAAGGTGAACATCAGCAGCACCAAGTCGATGACCGGCCACATGCTGGGCGCCACAGGCGCCATGGAGGCACTCTTCTGCCTGCTGGCCTGCCGCGACGACATTGTTCCGCCCACCATCAACCACGAGGAGGGCGATGAGGACGAGCAGATTGACTATCGCATGAACTTCACGTTCAACAAGCCCCAGCGGCGCACGGTCAATGTGGCTCTGTCCAACACCTTCGGGTTTGGCGGACACAACGCCAGCATCATCGTCAGTAAGTACAAAGGTTAATACACTTTGGCACTGACCGAATGATGCCCTGCCTGTCCAACCTCATATCACTCATAAAGCTCCTTTTCGTCAAGGATAAGGAGCTTTATGTTTATGTGCATGGCATCACAGGCTTCTATCCCCGCAACATCGAGCTCTACAAGCTGGCGCTGGTGCACCGCAGCAAGCCCCTGCAGCTGCCCAACGGACGCTGGACCAACAACGAGCGGCTCGAGTATCTGGGCGACGCCGTGCTCGACCTGGCCGTGGCCCACTACCTCTACCAGCAGTTCCCGCGCAAGCACGAGGGATTCCTCACCTCCACCCGGGCCAAGATTGTGCAGCGCGAGAGCCTCAACCGCGTGGGCAAGGCATTCCACCTCGAGGCCCACGTGCGCGCAGCCACCCACAGCAACGCCCACAACAGCTACATCAACGGCAACGCCCTCGAGGCACTGGTGGGCGCTGTCTACCTCGACCACGGCTACAAGCGCAGCCAGCAGTTCATCATCAAACGCATCGTCAGCCGCCACTTCGACCTCGACGAGCTTGTGCGCACCGAGCAGAACTTCAAGTCGCGCCTCATCGAGTGGACGCAGAAGTACCACCTCAGCATCGAGTATGCCCTGGTCGACACCATGAACGACCACGACAACAACCCCGTTTTCAAGACCGCCGTCATCATCGCCGGACACTATGCCGCCGACGGCACCGGCTATAGCAAGAAAGAGTCGCACCAGAACGCCTCAAAGAAGGCGCTCGACCGCTTGCACACCGACAAGACCTTCCGCCAGCAAGTGCTCATGCAGCTCGACGAGAATGAATAGGCCTGTTGGCCCGCTAGAGAGCCCCCTCGGTCCCCCCTAAAGAGGGGGAAGGTCAGAGCAACTGTAGGGACGCGGCGTGCCGCGTGATCAGCCAGGCGGTAGGGACGGCCCCCTCCTCCCCCTTCAGGGGGCTGGGGGCCAGGGGTTGGGGGTGAGGCTCCATTCGGCCCGCTATTTGGCCTTCGGCCGCTATTTGGGCCTGCGGCCCGCTATTGGCTGTTTGGGCCTGCGGCCCGCTATTGGCTTACTGCTTATAGCTTAAAGCTTACCGCTTACTGCTTAAAGCTTACCGCTTATAGCTAAAGTCTAATTTTTTTTGTAACTTTGCAGCATCCTATTGACTTAACAATCAGTTACACAACATGAACAGAACCCTCCTCTCTTGCTTGCGCATGGCACCCGCACTGCTGGCTGCAGCCATGCTACTGATGCCCATCACCGCCGATGCCCAGGCACGCAAGCGCAAAGCCACCACACAGGTCAGCAAAACCAAGACAAACCAAGCAAACGCTGCCAGCGTCCCGAACAACGCCACACCCGCCGTTGTTGAGGCATCCGCTACCGAGAGCTCCAGTCAAACGACCGTGCTTGACAAGAGTGCACCGATTTACAGGTCGGTCGAGCAGATGCCACAATTCCCTGGCGGAGACGCTGCACTGGTAAAATATATCAGCAACCACATCAACCATCCCGACTGCAACGTCCAGGGCAGGGTCATTCTCCAGTTTGTGGTCGAGACCGACGGCAGCGTGGGCGAGGTCAAGGTCGTGCGATCGATAGCCCCCGAACTTGACAGCGAGGCCGTCCGCGTTGTCAAGAGTCTGCCCAAGTTCACCCCCGGCCACCAGAATGGCCAGCCCGTGCGCGTGTGGTACACCCTCCCCGTCGGCTTCAACCGCTAGAGCCACAAGACCTCGCAAGAGGTCTTTTAGCGCAACTGATGCTGACTCATTTAGCCTCGAGGTGGTTGATGAAGTTCCTCTTCGAGGCACGACTATGCGTCTGTCATCAGACCAAGCGGCGACCCTCTACGAGGCTCTTGCATGGTCTTAAACACAAGGTCGGACCTTCGGCCCGCCTGCCTCTCCGAGGCTCAAAAAAGATGTCTTAATCTTTGAGGACATTGACGATAGCCACAAATGGTTTTATTAAGGGAACTATATACCTGTTGTCCCCGATTACTGTAATATCGCTGAAAGCGATTGATTTGAATAACCGGGGGTGGAACGTAGTGACACCCTCGGATAGAATGCTGTCAATTATCCTCGCTGAAAGCGA
>Ga0256407_10009981_pt1 | contig 13443 bp, 21 predicted proteins | sample RumenRJG_04DNA_FD_193489 | JGI IMG/M metagenome (GOLD analysis project Ga0256407, IMG submission 193489) | Bovine rumen microbial communities from Lethbridge, Alberta, Canada - RJG_04 | ecosystem: Host-associated > Mammals > Digestive system > Stomach > Rumen | place: Canada: Alberta... | reverse complement strand
GGGTTATGTTGGCTGACATAAAGCTGGGGCATATTAGGTCAAGGTCGCTCCTTGGTCTTCGGATGTGTCTCCCCATTGACCGAATATATCTGAAGATAGTTGAGGGTAGGGTGAAAGCTCCTTATTTATTCATAAAGCAACGCGCCGACAGGCTGAAATCGTTGCGGCGGATGCGTCCGTGCCTGTCATATATGATACCATTAGGGTTGCCTTCTCGTGGCGGTATCGTTTGTAACTAAAACCCTTAATTTTTTTATTATATAGTAAAGGAGCGTTAGTAATGAGAATTATAAGTGATATTACAGGAAAGGAATATAAGACAGTAGACGAATGTCTTAAGGCAGAAAAAGAATATAAAGAAGCTAAAGCAAAGGCTGAAAAGGATAAGGCTGAACTTCAGGCGAAGAAGGATGCGGCTTATCAGAAGGCGATTGATGCTTGTGATGAATATCTGAAGCTGTGCGGTATTGAAACTCATTTTGATAGTAATGGATATAGAGTTAAAATTCATAGCGATGACAAGGCTGATAAAATTTTCGAAGATATACTTAATGCATGGCTTAGTTAAGAAAGGCGGGAGAGTTAATGGTTAATATTAAGAAAGATAGACTGTTAGAAACGGAGATTCGACTTCATAAGCTGAAAAACAATGGAAGAAATGATGACTCTCCCGGAGTTATTCGTAAGCTGGAGCGTAAGATTAGACACATAAAGAGGGAGGGTTAAACCTCTCTTTTTTAATAGGAGGAATTATGGGATTTAAAAGTAATGGGGTGAGGTGGACTTGGAGTGATACTACTACAACAGGAGAGCCGCCGCAGTATACTACGACCACCACAATGGGTGACCCAGTTGAGATTAAGGCACCAGAATGGAAGATTGAAGATAAGATTGAAATCAATAGTCCAATTAAAGTAGAAACCATAGAAGAGCCAAAAGGTTGGATTTGTCCACGATGCGGCCGTGTGAATGCGCCATGGGTTGCATCGTGTTCATGTAACGGAAGTGTCTTTAAGAAAATAAATACATGGACAGAATCTGACATACCAGAAGCATGTAGAAGCTGTTCAAATCATCCAAGCAATGGCGGTAGTGGAATTTGTTATTGTACTCTTGGAACACCGAAAGTTACTTGTTAAAAATTTTATTTATTAAAAAATTTTTGATATAATAAATTAGAAAGTAAGAGAGGAAAAATTTTTATGGCTAAGCAGATTGGTGAATTAGAATTTTGGTATAAAGATTACATTGAAGATGAGTTCAATGGGTCGGTTGATTGCACCTATGGAATTTGGGGTGTTAATGAATATGACGGACTAACTATGGAGAAGTATTATACGCTTTGTAAACAGTTTGCCGCAGCGATGGGATTTGACCGCATAACAATCAATAAATGGTTTAATTGTGATTGATGGAGAGGTTGTATGTCGAAGGCGGCCGTTCAACTTTGGAAATCAAATGGTTCAACTTACTTGTGAAGTAGGTTGACCGCGCGCAGTGTAAGTAGAAGGAGTACATATGGGAGTAATTCTAAAAGTAGACGAATGGAAAAGTGCTTCAGGTAATTGGTATGTTGCTGATGTCCATACTTGGACGGGCTGGCGCGAGTGTGCGGATGTCCTCGGAGCAGACACGCTTGAAGATTATATTGAGTTGCTTGAAACAAAATATAAAGCCATAGTCCATGGTACAATTGGAGTGGCAGGGAACGAACCTGCCAACGTAATGTTTAATTGGCCGCAGTCTGAATATAAGAACGCTCATCAATTTAAGCTTGATGTTAATAGAATTGCTCGCAAGAAAAACTACTTAGTATAAGGAGGACTTTTCATATGAGTCGAAGCTATAAGAAAAATCCAATTGCAAAAGATAGTGGCGATAAAAAGTCAATGAAACAGATTGCCAACCGTACAGTGCGCCGGCGCGTCAAAGATGATGAAGATATGCCTGCGCGCCTTCAGCATAAGAAGATGACGGAAAGCTGGGATATTACTGACTTTAAAACACGTATGACACGTGAGGAAGCTATCGCATGGTATAACGATGATTCGATGTATAAATCGGAGAGGTTTAAAAAGCGTTATCCGACTCTTAAAGCATGGCTCAAATATTGGGAAAAGTGTTATGTACGGAAGTAGGTGAAAAATTCAAGATTATATTATAATGATATTTATTTAGGAACACTCTATGAAAATGGAGAATTTAGTTATACTTTAAATTCAAATCAAAGCCAATATATGGATATGGAAATTACAGTACATGTGTTGGAAACCATACGTAAGGCTGGGTTAGATAAGGGGTTTGATTTTCATAGATATATAACTGATTGGAAAGAATTTCCTTTTAAGAATCAATTTGAATTTAAGTAATGTTCCTTACGGGCCTCTCAATGATGCATAAAGACGTAAGGCCATTTGAAGGCGCATTGGGCCTCTGCAGGGTCCACCCACGCGACGTCTGCGCCGAGTTATAAATGGAGCACGCGGAACTCCAGGGGAAGTTCCTCTGCCAGGGCGGGTTGGGCCGCCCACCTTTTCTTTGGAGGTTTATTATGGAAATAGAGATTAAAGATACACCCTATGCAGATAGATATTGTGGTAACTGCGCAGAGTGTGTTAAAACTGAATTACGTTATTGCTTAAAAAACCATGCTTTTGTTGCAAAGAATAAGTGGTGCAACCAATGGCATGCCGAAGAGCGCGACAAATTTGAAAATTAGTAAATTTTCTGGTATAATTATAATATAATGAGAGGTATAAGTTTATGAGTTCAAATTTTTGGAGATTTGCTTCTACACTTGAAAAAGAGTTTAAAGTACCTTATGATAGGACATTGGAACGAGTGCTATGCCCAGAATGCAGACGCATTATAGTTGGGGAGAAATTTGACTTCAAAGATTATACTTCATATACAGAAGACGGCTATGTGGTATATAGTTGCCCTTATTGCAAGCGCGTGCTTACGTGCAGGGCGGTCGAAGCATAAAATTAAGCCAAGGCCGAAGGCTTCAGTGGTACAAACCACTTTAAATATATGAGAAAGCCTGGTAGCACGCCAGCACCTGTGCATAGGGAAGTGATGACAGTCGTTGCAACGAATAAGTGGAAGTCATCGCGCCGGCGGTTAAGTGTGATGGTGGGGTCCGAAGTACCGTTTTTTTTGTTAATGCAGGACATAAGGGCCTGAGGTTGGCGGGCAACGATAAAATCCGAAAAAATTCGTAGATAGGCAAGCATTAAAAGCCGCTTAAGACAATAATGTGGAGACTCAAGATTGGAACGTCTGTGGGGTGAACACAGCGCCGTAAGGTGATAAATCAATAAAGTCTACGCAATCCATAGAGTCCGTTCGCGTGATTGAAACTGCACGCTCTACGAATTATGACCCATTAGCTCAGTTGGAAGAGCATTTGACTTTTAATCAAAGGGTCCGCAGTTCAAGTCTGCGATGGGTCACCATTGTGGTGGCGTGTTTGAAGAAACCACGCTAGCAAAAAGCACGCACGCTTCCTGGTTTGCGTAAATTAAAGGGGTATTCCGACTATCCAAAGTACCAGGCTAAATTACGCTCGGATTTATAAGTTGTACGTATTCTGCGGCCGGTCGTCCTTGTACGTTCATAGGCCGCAGATATTGTACGTACATGAGCGACCGCGCGCAGTGTGAATACAACTTCAACGAAAGGAGAATATCTATGACGCCTATTAAGATTGGGTTTTGGGTTTGTATTATTTTTTGGTTTATTAACTGGATAATGGAAAAGATAGTGCATAATGATGAAGTAGAGTCTAGATTTTATTTAGCTATGGAATTTATATGTTTGGGTTTTATGTGGATATTTATTGGTTTTAATCATGGTTGGTGGTAAATGAAATTGTTTTATAGACCGAAACATATGAAAAAGAAATACAATTTACCATTTGATAAGTTTCATGCAGTAATGAATTTTATAATTGAGGAAACTGTGTGGTATATCACGTGGTGGTTTGAATTGATTGGAAAGTTTTTTCAGAAGTTATATCAATTTGGAGAGTGGATTTTGGAATCTACAGCTAAGCTAATTGATTTAAATGACCGATTCTGGGATTGGTTTGAAGACCAGTTTAAATAGGGAGCATTGACGTAATGGTATCGTAGCGGATTGCTAATCCGTCCAACCGCAGGGTTGTACAAGTTCGAATCTTGTATGCTCCGCCATTTAAAAATTTGAAAAATTATGAAAATTTTTCTATAATATATATAGAAAGTTGAAGAGAGGATATTAAAAAATTCTACTTAGTAATACAAGCAAATATATAAAAAGGAGAAAATTAATGTTTAAGTCGTTTGCATGGAATCTTAATAGAGAACAAGAGGTTATCGTAGATAGCCTGGTTTCATGCGCCCCTATTACAGGAAAATTTTATGGTAGGGATAAAAGGGTAATACCGATTTAGCATTATTTTCTATAAGTGTAATGTATAAGCGGTATTACTCAAAGTGGGTAATACCGCTTTTATATTATATGGTGCGTTGGAGAAGTGGTTTAACTCCCTGCCCTTTCACGGCAGTATTTTCATCGGTTCGAATCCGATACGCATCACCAGATATGGTCTATTCGTATAACGGTTATTATATTCGGTTGTCAGCCGAGGGACAAGGGTTCAACTCCCTTATAGACCGCCATTTATATGCGCCGATAGTCCAACTGGCAGGAGACGTTTGGTTTAGGCCCAAAACAGTGAAGAGTTCGAATCTCTCTCGGCGCACCATTTATCTCCGTGTAGCGCAGTTTGCTTAGCGCGCCCCGTTTGGGCCGGGAAGGTCGTAGGTTGAAATCCTACCACGGAGACCATATGTCGCATTCGTATATCAACTAATATATCAGCTTGCCATGCTGAAGAAACCGGGGTAGCACCGGTATGCGGCTCCATTATTAATTTACCAAGGGTTTAAAAAAATATACTTGCTCCAAAAATTTCTCACTTAATAGTAGAAGGGAAATAGGAGGATAAAATGATAGGTATTTATAAGTTTGTAAATAAAATAAATGGTAAAATTTATATAGGTCAATCTAATGATATACAACGTAGAATAAAAGACCATTATTACAAAGCACACAATCCGACTGGAGGTAATTATCATTCACCTTTACACTTAGCCATTCGAAAATATGGGTGGGACAATTTTCAGATAGAAGTATTAGAAGAATGTAATATAGAAGAATTAGATGAGAAAGAGATATATTATATTCAATTATATAATTCTATTACGCCTAATGGTTATAATATTATGGCCGGTGGACAGCAATTTAGAAAAGATACTTCAGATTCTAATAAAAAAAGATGTAGTCAATGTGGTAAAATTATAGATAGAAAAGCTCATACTGGTTTATGTCTTGATTGCTACAGACAATTTTTGAGAAAAGATATTCCAACAAAAGAAGAATTAAAACAACTATTAATAGATAATAATGGCAATTTTACTAAAGTAGGTAATATGTTTAATGTTAGTTCTTCTTCAATAGTGAGATGGTGTAAAAGTTATAATTTACCATATTATAGTGAAGATTATAAAACCAAAAAAGAAAAACAAGCATATAAACGCCCAGTAAATCAAATTGATAAAAACACCAATGAAATTATTGCCACCTATGAATCTTCTATGGATGCCGCGAGGGCATTGGGGAAGAAAAAAGGTAGTCATATAACTGAAGTATGTAAGGGAATACATAAGACAGCATATGGTTACAAGTGGCAATATGCTGAATGAGTGCCAGTCGCCTAGAGGTCGATGGCGCCTGCCTTCCAAGCAGGTATATCATCGTGAGTTCGAATCTCACCTGGCACTCCAATAAGGAGGGTTGGCCGAGTGGTCGAAGGCGCTAGTCCTGAAAACTAGAAGGCGTAACAGCCTCGCGGGTTCAAATCCACGCACCCTCCTCCATACTCCTATAATTCAATGGTAGAATAGGCGACTTTTAATCGTCTTATCCCAGTTCAACTCTGGGTGGGAGTACCATATACCCCATTAGCTTAATGGATAGAGTACCAGCCTACGAAGCTGCGGGATAAGCGTTCGACTCGCTTATGGGGTACCACTTGGTAGTTTTATGGGAAGTTTGTCTACCAGTTGTTATCAAATCACCCTACGCCACGGTTAATGGTTCAAATTCTGCCGGCAAACAAACAATAGAAGTCTCGCAAGGTGAAAGCGTTCCAATAAGGTGTTCGGCGTATTTTATAGGACACTAGTCCAATTGGCAGAGACAAACGGCTCAAACCCGTTGTGTTGTCGGTTCGAATCCGACGTGTCCTACCATTGTGCAGCCTTAGTTCATTCAGTTAGAACGCCGTTCTGATAAAGCGGAGGTGCGTGGAGCATAGCCACGAGGCTGTACCATATACACGATTAGTTCAGTTAGGAGAACGCTAGTCTTACAAACTAGAGGTCACAGGGGCAGAGCCTGTATCGTGTACCATTTGTGGGGTCATAGCTCAGTTTGGGAGAGCGCCTGCCTTGCACGCAGGAGGTCGCGGGTTCGATGCCTGTTGGCTCCACCATATAGCCGTTTCGTCTAATAGTAGGACAACTGACTCTGACTCAGTAAATATTCGTGCAATTCGGATAACGGCCGCCATGTCCTGTTAGTTCAACGGATAGAACAATGGTCTTCTAAACCATTAATCACAGTTCGATTCTGCGGCGGGATACCAATTATCGCAGCGTATACCATTAAAGAGGTGGGGAGGACTGTAAATCCTTCGTCTTAGACTCGCCTGGAGCGTTACCAGGAGCTGCGACCATATGCCTAGATAGCTCAGCAGGTAGAGCGCTCGGCTGAAGACCGAGTGGCCGTTAGTTCAATTCTAACTCTAGGCACCATATGGACCAATAGCACAATGGTTGGTGCAACCGGCTCATAACCGGTAGGTTCAAGGTTCAAATCCTTGTTGGTCCACCATTGCGCGGCTATGGTGTAACTGGAAGCATTCGGGCCTCCAAAGCCTTGAGACCTATGTTCAATTCGTAGTGGCCGCGCCATATGGACGTGTACCCAAGTGGCTCAAGGGGACAGGTTGCAACCCTGTTATTCACTGGTTCGAATCCAGTCGCGTTCTCCAGTAGAAGTTAGTTTAGTGGTAAAACCCCAGATTGTGGCTCTGGTGTCACGAGTTCGATTCTCGTACTTCTCCCCAGATAATTTGAAATTTTCCGAAAATTCTTATATAATTATAATATAAGATAAAGAAAGGAAATTATTATGAAGAATGAACTTGTTTTTAAAAACCATGAAAATGGTTATAAGGTAGCAAAGATATTACTTGATGAGGGTAATGTGGTTATGTTGTCTTATGAAGAGCAATTTCTTATCGTTAATTGGGAATATGGTGAAGATGGATACGCAGATAGAAATTGTGTCATCTTTATGCAGAAAGAGGAATATGAGGAACTTGAAGATAGACTATGTGATGCTATTTTCACAGACCTTAGAAATGATATTAAGAGAGGCCGAATTAAAGACCTCTCTGATATATAAATTCCTTCAATAGACCGCGATTGAGCGGGGTGAGGAAGGTTGACGCTTTGCTGGTGATGAGGCGATTTATCAATGAAGAGAAATCGGATAAACCATCGTAGTAGCAGGGACTCTTAATGCAAGTGGGTCTGCCCACCCTGTGAGGTTCGCAACCTTTTATAGCGTGGCCGCTGAGTACGTATAGGCGGCTGGATTGAATACGTCCATGGGCGATTGACCGACGAGGTCACAAATGAGCCAGGCGGAGGCTTTGTATCCGCCTTTTATATGGCCCATTAGTCCAACTGGTAGAGACAACCGATTTAAGCTCGGTACAGTTTCCGTTCGAATCGGAAATGGGCTACCATAACTTATTTACAAAACGGTTGAACCTACCTCTCCAAGAGGTAGGCGGCCGCAGAGTAAGTAAGACATAGAATTTGAAAAATTTATAAATTCTTGCTATAATATATATGTAAGGTAAGAAGAGAGAATAAAAGAGTGGTAAATACGTCATCTCTCATAGCGAATCACCACCACCTTACATTTCTATAGCTCAACTACCATGTTGTAGAAGGAGTGTCTTTAGACGTCCTGCCTGTGTAGGGCGTTTTCTGTCAACGAATATAGTGTAATAGGATAGCACGCCGCCCTCATCGGTTAGTTCTTCCGAGAAGCAGGTACGCGACTGTAGTTATGGCTTGCATGCGAGTCATATAACTAACCATCGAGCGCGGAAGATGGGGTTCGAATCCCCACTCGTTGAAACAGACAGAGGTTTGTACGCTTTAACTGTCTTTAACTTAAATAAAAACCTGCACCCGCCACAGGGGCCGTATTTCAACCTACCAAGGTAGCGCCTGGCATGATGTATTGAAAGAAATGTGGTACAGAACATACTGTATAAAAGAAGCGTGCTTTGCGGATTCGTTGGCGTTAAATGAATTCGTCGTTCTGCGGCGGCACCGCAGACCGATCTATGGCGGTTCCATAGGGAGTACTGCTACTCAGTTCTTAGCGGCGGAGGCGCGACCGTTTGTTAAACCATCGCATGGGAGAAGGCGTGATAGCTAAGAAACTCCATCTGCGCGGATGTCCTACCGCGCCGTGAGCCGAACGAGGTGAAATTAAATTGGTACACCGCACAACACGCGGTATATAAATTTGAGCGTCTACTACAGTTTAAGGTGTCTGGGCTGTAGACCACGTTAGAAAAAACTAATACACGACACATTGGCTTTCGGATATTCTCCAGTGGTTAGTCAGACCACAGAAAGCTTTGACTTCAAGAAAATCAGAAAACGGTGAGAGTCCGTGAGGAGTCCGTTGGCGTAGACGCAGCGTATCCTAGGTAGACAGTCTACTGCTTGGAAGTGGCACGCTTAAACTTTCACGCGTTATAGCGGATTGGTAGCAGAGGTAGCTCGTCAGGCTCATAACCTGAAGGTCACGGGTTCGAATCCCGTATCCGCAACCATTTTCGAACTTTTAACTTTTGGTTTCAGAAAAATATATTCTTCTTATTAAAAGTTCACTTTATAATAGAAGAAATAATAAGGAGATTATGGTATGAGTAAAGCAAAAGATGTAGTAAATTTTAGAATAAGGGTTAAAACGGCTTTAGTAGAGTCTTTTGGCAACAAATGTCAGTTATGTGGTAAAGAATATCCTCAATCGGTATTTGAATTTCATCACTTAAATCCAGCAGAGAAAAGTTTTGCATTGGGTTGTGGTTCAACTACTCGCGCGAAAGCGGCATATGCTGATGAAGCAAAAAAGTGTGTTATGCTTTGTGCGAATTGTCATAGAATGGTAGAACATGAAGATGTAGATGGCTCTAATTTAAAATGTGATTTTAATGAAGAGATTTATTACCAAACATTAGATAAATTAACTCAAAAGCATACCCAAGAACTTAAAGAACAACAAAAAGAAATTCGTTTTAAGCCAGATAAGGAGCAATTATTGCAAGATTTAACTGAATTGAATGGTAATTTTACTGCAGTGGGTCGTAAATATGGATATTCGGCTAATGCTGTAGTAAAATGGTGTAAGAAATTTGAAATGCCTTATCATTCTTCGGATTATAAGAATAAGCTTAGGTAGCCTAGTGGATGAGGCAGCGCACTGTTAATGCGCCTTAGGTGTGTTCGATTCACACCCTAAGCGCCATAGGTCTAATCATACCTTTAAACGATAGAGCGTTAACACGGATTTTTCGGTTCAACTACCACCGGCGCGCTTCTGCGTGATATGTGGCTTTAGGGGAGAACGCTATATAAGGAAGCCAAGTAAACCGATTTAAGTTAAGTAACCGTTGAAAAGTAAGGAACCGCTTTAATATACGAAACAGATTTTGTCTGCTCTGCTTAACTTGATTTATTGGCGCGTGGAGAAGGGGCTTAACTCTCGACGCTTTGACCGTCGCATTTTCGCAGGTTCGAATCCTGCCGCGCCAGCCATTTTCGAACTTAAAAGGCACGACAGGAATGCGTGTTGATTATTTAATATATTATAAGAGGAGTCGTTTAATTATGGCATACATTTATAAAATTATTAATGATATTAATGGGAAGCTATATGTGGGAAAAACTGTTAATAGTTTACAAGAACGATGGAAAGAGCATTTAAGTGAAAGCGAAAGAGAAAGAGCTAAAAATCGTCTATTATATCGTGCTATGCGTAAATATGGTATAGAACATTTTCATATTGAGCTAATTGAAGAATGTTCCGATACAATAGTTAATGATAGAGAAGTATATTGGATAGAATATTATGGCACTTTTAAAAATGGATACAATGCTACTATAGGTGGCGATGGCAAACATTATATAGATTATGATATGGTAGAATATAATTATAACATATATCAAAATATGACAGAAGTTGCTCATCAAATGAATATTTCTACTGATGCCGTAGCCTATATTTTAAAACAAAGACATATACCTATTAAAACCACTCAAGATATTAGCCGTGAAAAGTTTGGTAAACCTGTGTCTTGTATAGATAAAACAACCAAAGAAGTTATAAAAACTTTTCCTTCGATTGCAGAAGCTTCCAAGTGGTTAATTAGTAATAATTTAACGGGTTGTAAATTTACCACTATTAGAACTCATATTTCAGAGGTAATGCGTGGTAAACGAAAATCTGCTGCGGGCTTCATTTGGAAGTAACCGCTTTAAGCCGAATTAGTTTAATTAGTAAAACGGGTGACTTGTAATCATCGGTCCTCCGAGCATAACGGGGATTCGGCTCCATTTCTATGATACGTTCATAGTACACCTCCTTTCATTTGGCGTTCGTTAGTAAAGCGGCGCCATTATGGGACTGGTAGTTAGGGTAGGTGCAACTCCTACGAGTCCCGTTTTCCTATGTAGGGTAGGATTTAAGTTAATAGTCTAATAAGTATAAAGCCGTCATAGTCCATAGGGCATTGAGACGGCTTTAACTTTAACTTTATCTCATTTTTTTAAAGTGTTTTATATTATTTACGACTTAAATATAGTAATAAAATAATTCGAGTTATCTCGCTAATAGAGATGGCTTTTATATATATCTCTTGGGCGGTCGTTTTGTACTGCCCTTTTTTCTTATGGAGGAAATATGGCTATTGATTCTAGAAACCTAAGTATAGAAGGGGTTGAAGGCATATTAACAGATGGTATGAACGCATTACGCTCATTAAGTGCCACTGAAGAATCTTCTAATTTATTATTAGCAATAGAAAGAATTAAATCAAAAATTTTATTTTTGCAATCGTTAGAGGAAAAAGTTTTGTCTTTATTTCCTGCTCCAAATGATAGAGAGTCAGTCCGTGCAAAAATTGTAGAATATAATAATAGTAATTTTAATGTTTTTTTTGGAGCAGATTTAAAAAAGACTTTTGTTGATAATTTTTTTAAAGCGGCAAAATCTACGAAAACTATAACACAACAGGAACAAAATTTATTGGCAGAATATATAATTCAAGAAATTAATAAAAATTTGGATTCAACTATTCCCAAAGAAGAAATTGCGGCCGAGATTGCTAGACAATTTAATTTTACTATTTCAGCGATTGTTACTGAGGGTGGCACTCGTTTTGCTACGAGAAAATTAGATATTGTTGGATTAGAAAAAAACACTCCGCATATTTTAATTGATAAATTAACCCCTCCAATGAGAGAAAGGTTACAACAAATTTTAAATGGACTAAACGGAGGTAAAAGCGATTATAAGTTTCCAAATTTGGATCATATAAGCTTAACTGGTTTCCAAACTAATAAAGACAGTTTAAACATTCGTGTTACATCAGAATGGTTTTCTGAAATTAAAGGAATGAGTACTTCAGATATACAAAAAAAAATAGCTCAAGATCCACAAAAATGGAATCCTATAGTAGACCAAGCTAATGAAAATATTATTCAAATGTTATGTAGACAGGTTAGTAGCGAAGTTAGTTCGGAATTAAAAAGTTATTTGCAAGATATGGTAAAAGCGAATCGTTATGTTTTTTTTATAGGCAAATCCACGAGTGATTTAATTGGTTTATTAGGGGAGATTAATGCTGTTTTAGCCATTCAAAAATTAACAGGTAAAAAAGTATCTGTAGATTGGGTAGCGCATAATATGTCTGATGGCAAAAAAGTTAGTATTGATGTGGTATTAAAAAGTCAATTGGGTATAAATGTTAAAAATACTGCTCAAAATTTTTCTCAATATGAGGGTTTTCATAATGTTGGATTTGTTAACCGAGACCCAAAAAATATATTAGATACTTTATTAGGGGCTACTGATTTTAATACAGAACTCAGTGATGCTTTTCAAACATCTTATTTTAATATGAGTTATCAAATTATATCTAGTAGACCACATGTTAGAAAAGGAGCCAATTCAAATTTTGATAGTATAGAAAGTGGATTATTAAATTTCCGACAACATTTAATTACTTATTTATATCAATTTGCTCCAGAAATGTTATATATGGCTACTGATGATTTAGAAAAGCAATTATTAATATTAGATAATGAGCTAAGTAAAACAATTGCTGGTGTAGGAAATATATTATATATGGTTGGTGGAGTGCCTTTTTTTCCTTCAGAAATGATGACCGATTTATTACACGATTTAGAGGCACTTCAAAAAGATTTAATAGATGGTACTCGCTTACGTAAGAAATCTTTTTTCTTTGATATTTCTAAGGGTAATTCAGATACTATTATTAATTATTTAAATGACCAAGCAGCTAGTGGGCATTCTGTAGCTTTACATAGTTTAGGATCTGGAGGAGATAAAATTACAACAATACAAATGACTTCTTCTTGGATATTTTAACATTTCTATAGACCGCATCCATGCGGTCTTTTAAATTTGAAAAAATTAAAATTTTCTGATATAATTATATATATAAGAAGGGAGAAAATTATTATGAATCTCAAAATATTTACAAACAACATCGAGCCACAAGCTCTTTCTCAAATATATACACTTACGTCTCAGCCTGCTTTTGCCGACTGCAAAATCCGCATAATGCCGGACGTCCACGCTGGCGCAGGCTGTGTCATCGGATTCACTGCAGACCTTGGTGAGAAAGTTATCCCTAACATTGTCGGAGTCGACATCGGCTGCGGCATGTTAACGGTTGAGCTTGGACAGATTGACATCGACTATGCAAAGTTAGACTCAATCATTCATATGTATATACCAAGCGGGCGCAATGTACATGCAGCTGCGACATATCCTGTTAAGACAATGAAGCAGTTATATTGTTACGATGCATTGAAAAACAAAGACAGAATTAGATGTTCTCTCGGTACGCTCGGTGGTGGTAATCACTTTATCGAAATTGACGAGGATACAAAGGGCAACAAATATCTTGTTATCCATTCTGGTTCTCGTAACCTCGGTAAGCAAGTAGCGGATTACTATCAGAAGGTTGCGATTGACAATCTCTATGGTACTAAT
>Ga0256407_10009980_pt1 | contig 13443 bp, 9 predicted proteins | sample RumenRJG_04DNA_FD_193489 | JGI IMG/M metagenome (GOLD analysis project Ga0256407, IMG submission 193489) | Bovine rumen microbial communities from Lethbridge, Alberta, Canada - RJG_04 | ecosystem: Host-associated > Mammals > Digestive system > Stomach > Rumen | place: Canada: Alberta | collected... | reverse complement strand
AAGTATTTATGCGGAGACTAAAATAAGGGGAGTTTAAGCGGGCTTACTACAAAAGCAAGCCCTTGCTAAGCCAGAAACGGCAAAGCAAGGGCAAAATTGTATAGTGTCTAGAATGGAGGTTTCTTTAGTTAATAGGAAAGTAGTGCTGAGGGCAGCTGTCGGGAGGGCCGTTGCCGGGAGGGCCGCTGCCCTCAGCGGCCTAACTATGATACGTTTTTAAGTTAACGTTCCGCTACGCGGAATCAAGAATATATCCGAATATAACGAATATATATTCTCGATATTCGTTTATATTCTTGATACCATCGAAGATGGTGCGTTAAAAGGAAACAACGATAATTGTTGGTCGCTTGCCTTTGGGTGTGCTTCAGTACTTTGCGCCCTTTGCGACTTTGCGAGAGAAATACGTGTGAGTGGTACTGTATGATGCTGCCGACAGGGCATCCCGTACGTTGACGCGGTCGTGGGGCGACATCGCTGAGGAGGTCTATGACCGTTACCGCCATCTCGTTGCCCGCAAGCAGGTGAAGGTGGGATAAGAAGGTGGGATAAAAGTAAATAAAAAAAGTACTCAACAAGCTGTTGAGTACTTCCTATATGAGTGTATTATATTCTGTGGGTAGTGATGGATTCGAACCACCGAAGGCAAGAGCCAGCAGATTTACAGTCTGCCCCATTTGGCCACTCTGGTAACTACCCATTGCTGGAAAGCGAGTGCAAAAGTAACATTTTATCGTGAGACAGCAAAAGCTTTGAAGTCTCTTTTTTGTTACTTTAACAAATGACGCTACAAAATCGGATGTGCAGGACCCACACACGGTCGGTCCTGCACATCACCTTTTATATATGCTTTACCCTATGGTCGATTAGAGTTTCACTACGAGATACTTGCTGACGCTCCAGAAGCGGTTGGCGTCGTTGATATGCAGTGTAGTGGTACCATTGCCGTTGTCGCGAAGCGTATAAGAGTCGGACGGCATCTGCGTCATGATCTTCGGCTTCTTTGATTTCAGCACGACGTCGTTGTAGTTGCGGATGTCCACCTTGGTGAAGCCCGTGCTGGAGAGCTTGCTGACGTCGACACGTTTCTTAGCCAGGAAGCCGCCGGTGAGCAGGCCTCTTGCCTTCAGATCCTTGGAAGTACCCACCGTGACGAAGGCCTCGTGGATAGCCTGGTCTTGCTCAGCGATCGTCGTCTTCTGGCTGGCCACCGTCTGACCGAGTTGGTTGTTGCTGGCCGTGAGGTCGTTGACGTTGGTAGTGAGCTTGTCGACATGCTCGTTGAGAGTGGCGATGTCGGCATTCTTACTGTCGAGTTCCGTCTTCAGCTCAGCGATGGTCTTGTCCTTCTCGTCGAGTTGAGCCTTATAGTAAGCGATGAGCTTCTTCACGCGCTGCGCATAGCTGGTGTTCTGTCCTTGCAGACTCTTTTCGAGTTCGTTGATGCGGTTGCGCTGGCGTGCGACGAGCTGTGCCAGGTTGTTGAGTTGCTGGCGCAGGTGAGCCTTGTCGAGCTTGCCACCCTGTTCCTGTCCCAGCTGTTTGATCTGTCCTTCCTGTCCGTTGATGCTGTCGAGTCCGCTGGACATGATGTCGACGAAGTCCGTCATCGCCTTGATGTCCTCTTGGTGCAGGCTGTCTGCGGTAGCCAGCGAGTCGAGTTGCGATTGCAGCTGTGCGTTCTTGTTGTTACCGTTGCAGGAGCCCAATCCTATTGCTACGGTTGCCAAGGCGAAAGCCATGACAAGACTTTTTGTTTTCTTCATATTTATGATATTTAATATACGCTATTTTAGTTATCAGTCGCAAAGATAAGTGCTTCAAGCACATTTATGTTCTTTTCCGTTTGTTTTTTTTAATACATTAAGACAAACTGTTGGCTATTTGCGGAAAATTAATACAAAAATGGTTCCCTCTCCAGCAGCCTCACCCCCAACCCCTCTCCAAGGGGAGAGGGGAGTAATTACTTTCAAGTGGTGAATAGACGGTGTTGTTACGCTTGACGGCGTCACTTGTTTGTTTTTATGAATTGCCAACCTTTTGAGAAATGAACTGTCGGACGTTTGCGAGGCCTGCCCTTGTGGCCATCCGCATCCTATGTATGTAATTATTGGCACAGTGGATATTTTCCGTGGATCGTATATGAGTCTTCTTCTCTGGTCACAGATCCTTAGTTGGTTAGAGGTACCGTTACCCAAGGAAAATAGTTTTTTTTAACCAGAACCAGAAAAACCTCTTTTTGTCAGCGCCAAGGGCTAAGGCTCTTTACGCCTATCCGTGCCACGGGAAATATCCACTGTCCCAAATTTACAATAGCAAATAATTTTTTCTGAATTTATTCTCAATAGTAAACCTATGGAATTATAGTATAGTGTTATGAATACGTTGTAAACTTTTAACTTACCCGTAGAGTAAAGGAACAAAGAAAAATTGATAACCATGCTTGTTATTCCAAATTAATTAGCTAACTTTGCACAGAAAGAAAGGAATTATATGGCAATAGCAATAAAAAACATACCGGTTCTAACTGGTAAGAACGCAGATTACTTCAACAATTTAGTTGAAGAAGCTAAGGGTATGCCTTTGACACAAATTCCAGAGAAAATGAAGGCTGCTTTTAAGGCAATGGAGGAAAGGTCGCGTAAGTTTGTTATCAAGAAATAACTGATTTAACATGACAGATTCCATATTCGACATAACCCAGCATTGTGTAAGAGTTGATTTGAACGAAGAAATCAGCTCTTTTAATTTTAGTTGTGGTGATGACGATCTTGATGACTTCTTTCATAACCATGCATTATTGTACTCAAAAGAGCATTTAGGCAAGACTTATGTTTTCGTAGATAATGACACTTCTGAAATTGTGGCATTTTTCACTGTCTCCAACGACAGCATAAAAACAACATTCATACCGAAGAATTCAACAAATCGGGTTCAAAGAAAAATTCCTGGACTCAAGCATTTGCGTACTTACCCTGCAGTACTTATAGGTAGACTTGGTGTAAATAAATCCTTTCAAGGAAAGGGATTAAAGATTGGACGGCAGGTCGTAAACTTTATAAAGCTGTGGTTCCTTGACGATAACAACAAAACAGGTTGCCGTTTCCTTGTTGTCGACGCATATAACAAGCCTGAAGTTCTTTCTTTTTATGAGCAGAATGGCTTTAAGTATCTCTATGCAACAGAAGATGATGAAAAGGAAGCTACACAAAGTGATTCTGAAAGTTTGAATACGCGTCTAATGTTTCTAGATTTATTACATACAACTATTCTTTAAAAGACCTACCTGTCCTTAAATGTACAAGAAGAAAACTTCTATCATAAATAGCACAATATTTGTCGAATTGCTTGATACATAATATCATTATCATTCTTCAGTTTGTCGATTATTGACATACAACTTTCCTTGAGATAATCGTAATCATTAAAATCACGACCACCAGCAATAATAAGTCTGTATTCCTTTTCCATCATCAGTCAACCATTAAGAATATCATTGATTAACTCTTCACTTTTATCATAAACACTCTCTTTTCTCCAAACACAGGGCTTATCCGGTGCACGGATAGGCGCATCGGATCAACCCTGTTTGGAGAAGAGAGCTCATGAATACAATCCTTTTACAAAAACAAATAAAACCTCTTGCTGTGATGCAAGGGCTGCGCCCTTTGTTCCTCAGGCTTGCCTCACAGCAAGGAAAACCTTGAAAACAGGCTGGCGCAGTTTATGGTATTTAGAGGTTGCAGGGCACGGCCCTTGTGGCCGTCCGCATCCTATGTATGTAATTATTTTCATCGTCGGCCGTTGGCAGGGTGCGGAATAATGTCTGTTGGTTGCGGACGGGCACAAGGGCCGCACCCTGCAAACGGCCGACGCAGTAATTGGGAATTGGAAGTTACATCCGGCCCACGGAAAATATCCACTGTGCCCAAATTATTCACGGATCAATCTATTCATGATAAAAATCAGTGCAAAAAAAACGTGCCCCATGTGGAGCACGCCCTATATATATAATAAGGTGTAGTGTCACCTTACCGTCAGGGAATCACTTTGAAGCGGATGCGGAAGGTGTGAGTCTGCTCGTCCCAGTTGGTGCCGAGAATCTCGAAGCGGCCAATCTGGGAGGTAGAGCGTACATGCTTGCCGATGCACGGACAGACATCGAAGTCGCCGATGCGTACGAGACGTATCGTCTGTGAGGCATCTTCCGGCAGACGGTCGAGGTTCACGCCCTCGGGCACATGGTTGCGGTCCACGTCCTCGTAGGTCACGGGGAGGTCCTCTTCGATGAGCTCGTTCATCTTGTCGCCGATCGCCTTCTCCTCCTGTCGTGACGGCTTATGGTCGAGGTGATAGCTGATCTTGCTTTTCTTTCGTTCGATATGCGCATTGCGTGAGCGCTCGCAACCAAACATGCGGATCATCACCTGGTTGAGCAGATGCTCGGCAGTGTGTGCCGGCGGGAACTCATCCTTGTTGTGCACATTGAGCAGATAAGGTGTCTCTTCCATTTTGATGCTGAATTTATAGATACGTCCTGTATAGGGTCTGAGATCCATGTCTACGGCTCCGTCCTTCTTCAACTCTATGTTCATCTCCTGTCCTGTGAGCAGGTCGATGGCGCGTACCTCCTTCTCGGGCAGTCCGAGGAAGTCGAAGGCGTGGGCCGGGATGTTCACGCTGGTGTTGACGCGGTCGGGTCCGAAGTTTGCCACGACGAGCAGCACCTCATCCTCGAACTTGCGCAGGAAGGCGTACTCATGACGTGGATTGAACTTCCAGGTCTGCGGGTTGACATACATCAGATCGAAGAACTCACCCTCGCGCACAGCGGCCTCGCGGTTGGCGATATGCAGAATTTGCTGGTATTTCAGTTGCAGGTGCATCTCGTCCTGTGAGAGATGCCGGCGGTCGAAATATCCGCGGCGGATGGTGTCGACGCACCAGTAGTCGAAGATCGTCGTGCGACCGTCGCGGCCGGAGAATCCTTCGGCATCCATGCCACGCTCGCCAAACTCCTGTCCGGCGTAGACCATGAAGGGGTTGTTGCCCATCAGCGCGGCGACGATGACGGCCGGGATGGCCTTTGTACCACTGCCGCAGAAGAAGTCGCTGGCGATGCGCTGCTCGTCGTGGTTCTCCAGGAAGTAGAGCATGTGGGGGCGGATGTCATCGACATGCTGCCAGTAGTAGGTGATGCTGCTTGCCGGACGGCGGTCGCAGATGACGTCACGCAGACAGTCGTACATGCCCACCTTGTCGTAGAGATAGTCAAAGCCCGACTGTATGTAGGTGCGATACTGGTTGGTGTCGTAGACTTCGCCGATGAAGACGATGCGGGGGTAGCGCTCCTTGACGATGCGGGTGGCGTAGGCCCAGAAGGCCGGCGGTACCATCTCCGCCATGTCGCAGCGGAAGCCGTCAATGTCTTTCGATGCCCAGTAGAGCAGGATGTCGGTCATCTTCACCCACGTGTTGGGCACCGGATCGAAGTGATAGCTGCGTCCTCCGGCATCGCAGTAGTCTATGCCATAGTTGAGTTTCACGGTCTCGTACCAGTCGTTGCGGCCCGGACAGTTGTCGAAGCGGTCGTTGCCGGTACACTTGGCAGGGTTCTCGACATAGGGTTCCTCTCCCTCCTTGGGCTGCACCGGCGAGACGAAGGGCTGTCCGGGGCAGTAGTAGAAGTTGTTGGTGGGCGAGAAGTGCTTGCCCGTGTCATCGTCCTCGCCGAGGTCGCGCACGCCCTCGGGTTTCATGATCGAGTGGTACTCGCGTGCCACATGGTTGGGCACAAAGTCGATGATGACCTTCATGCCGGCCTGGTGTGTACGTTCTACGAGCTGTTGGAACTCGCTCATGCGCTGGTCGATGTCGTCGGCCAGATCCGGATCGATGTCGTAGTAGTCAGTGATGGCATAGGGCGATCCTGCCACGCCCTTCACCACGGACGGGTGCTGGCGTGGTATGCCATGCTTGCTGTAGTCTGTCGCGGTGGCGTGGCGGATGACACCCGTATACCACACATGGGTGAAGCCCATGCCGTGGATGCGGCGCAGCCGTTCCGCGTCGAAGTCGCTCATCTTTCCCGTCCCGTTGACGCGCAGCGTGCCGTTGGGAACGCGGGTCGTGTTGCGGTTGCCAAAGAGACGGGTAAAGACTTGGTAAATGATGATCTTTCTCTTCATCTAATCATTTGTGTTTCACACTGATGATTATTCGAGGCCGGTAGCCTTGACATTCTTGTCGATGCGGCCGATCATTCCGCGCAGAGCCTTGCCAGGTCCGCACTCAACGAACTCGTCGGTGCCGTCGGCGATCATGTTCTGCACAGACTTTGTCCAGCGCACCGAGCTGGTGAGCTGAGCGATGAGGTTCTGCTTGATCTCCTCGGGATCGGTGTGCGGCATGGCGTCTACATTCTGGTAGACGGGGCATACCGGCTTTGCGAACTGTGTCTTTTCGATGGCAGCCTGCAGCTCTTCCTTGGCGGGCTGCATGAGGGGAGAGTGGAAAGCACCACCGACCTTCAGCGGCAGGGCACGTTTGGCACCGGCAGCCTTCAGCTTGTCGCAGGCGGCGAGGATGCCGTCCTTGTCACCGGAGATGACGAGCTGGCCCGGGCAGTTATAGTTGGCAGGCACCACAGTGTGGCCTTCCTTGCTGACCTCAGCGCAGACCTCCTCAACCTTCTCGTCGGGGAGCGCGATGATGGCAGCCATCGTGCCGGGGTTGGCCTCGCAGGCTTTCTGCATGGCGTTGGCACGGGCAGCGACGAGACGCAGGCCGTCCTCGAAGCTCAGTGCGCCGGCAGCTACGAGTGCGGAGAACTCACCGAGAGAGTGACCAGCAACCATGGCGGGCTTGAAGTCGTCGCCCAGGCACAGTGCCGAGATGACGCTGTGGAGGAAGACGGCGGGCTGTGTGACCTTGGTCTCCTTGAGCTGCTCATCGGTACCGGCAAACATCACGTCGGTGATCTTGAATCCGAGTATCTCGTCGGCCTGGTCAAAGAGTTTCTTAGCCAATGCGTTGTTGTCGTAGAGGTCTTTGCCCATACCTACGAACTGTGAGCCCTGTCCGGGAAAAACAAATGCTTTCATCTTCTTTAGTATATATTCTTAATTAATGATACGTTCTGTTATTCAGTACGAAACCGGCCGCAAGGCGATTCGCCCAAGGCGGTTCTACTGTAATATGCAAATTTACATAAAAAAAGTAAGACTGTGAACTCCAACGCCCAAAAAGTGAAGTTGCTTAACCGTATTTATAGTTTTGGAGGGATTGAATGTTCAATAGCCTCACCCCCTTACCCCTCTCCAAGACAGCCTCACCCCCTTACCCCTCTCCAAAGGGAGAGGGGAGTAAAATGTTGGATAAACAATTTCCAACAGCCATATCGTAGTAAGGCCGCTTCCATGAGGTCCGTTCCCGGGAGGTCCGCTGCCCTCAGCGGACATTGCAACTGGAATCGCACGCTAATATTTTAAAGACATAGTAACAAAAGGGACAAAAGAACAAGATTAAGACAGAAAGGACATATTCAATTATAAACATAGTATGTCTTGTATTATAAACATAGTATGTCTTGTATTATAAACATAGTATGCCTTGCTTTTGCGAGACCGAAACGAGAGCGGGAGGTGAGGCCTTCGCCTTTACCTCACTCTTGTTCTGTTATGTATTTTACCACGCAGCGGCTGCGTCAACCACAAACGTGACTAAGCCGCAGACGTATCAACCAGATATAAAAGTAGTGTTTAACTGGGTCAACCAACATTAAAAATAAGGCTCAAAGTAGTCAAACCAATGCGTTAAACTACACTTGATAGTCGGAAGGCAGTGGAGAAATCGACAGAGTACTACGGTGAAGTACTGGAGTAATCTGCCCGTAGTACTGGAGTAATCTCGGTTTAGTACTGGAGTAATCTGCCCGTAGTACTGTCATCATAAAGCTTTGCTCTTAAGATAAAAAGCCTACGATAGTAGCATAGAACGGCTTTCTGACTCTGACAAGAAGCCAAGGTGAAACTGGCGCACCGGTTGAAGCCCTGTGTTTGGAGTCGAGAACTCATGAGTTCTCGACTCCAAACACAAGGTTGGTATTGTGCACCGAATATCACTAAAAACACAAGCGTATAGACATCATCTATACGCTTGCGAGTTTTATTGTCCTACTTTTTGCCTTTTCGTGGCCCTTGTTCGTCACTTGTAGCATATCACTCCCCTCTCCCTTTGGAGAGGGGTAAGGGGGTGAGGCCGCTACTTAATACGCCTCGCTCTCCTCGTCTTTCACCTCTTCCACCGTGAGTTTCTGATGATCCATGGCGTGCCAGCAATAGGCGATGTAGGCCAGGACGATGGGAATGAGGAGGGAGACGTAGAACATCGTCTTGAGCGTGAACAGACTGCTGCAGCTGTTGGCAATCGTCAGTGAGCTCTGCAGGTCAGCGTTGGAGGGATAGTATGCCGTAGCATTCCATCCCGCGATAAGGAAGAGAACGAGGACGACGAGCACCGTGCCGATGCCTGCCGGCCAGATGCCCCGCGCGTAGTCAGCTTTCAGCCATGTGCGGATGATGCCGTATAGCAGGGCTACCACGCCGATGAGTAGCACGATAGCCAACGGCCACATCGTCAGCAGGTTGCTGAGATATTTCCCCGATGCCATGGTCACCACGCCCGTGCCGGCGTCGTAGGCAAAGCCATCCTTGACAAGCAGACGTACGAAGAAGGCGAGGAAGAACACGAGGAAGAGCACCGTGTTGGGCAGCAGCTTTTTGCGGCAGCGCTCACGAAGTGTCGCCTCGTCGATGTTGTTGCGCATGTAGAGCAGACCGAGGATGCGGGCCAGGAAGAGCACGGCCACGCCAAGCACCACGTTCCACGGGTCGAGGAGCGCGTCGAGACCGCACGAGGCGTTGGCCCAATGGCTGATGACAGGCTGCGAGAGTGCCGTGACATTGGCCTTGTCGACGACAAAGTTACTACCGTCGAAGAAGGTGGCGACCGCACCGCCGAGGAGCAGCGGACCCATAATGCCGTTGATGATCAGGCACACCTGGAAGGTGCGGGCACCGAGGAAGTTGCCGAGCTTGTTTTGAAACTCATAGCTGACGGCCTGGATGACGAACGAGAAGAGGATGATCATCCAAAGCCAGTAGGCTCCGCCAAAACTCGTGCTATAGAACAGCGGGAAGGCGGCAAAGAACGCACCGCCGAAGGTGACGAGCGTGGTGAACGTAAACTCCCATTTGCGGCCCGTGGAGTTGATGACCAAACGGCGTTCCTCGGGAGTCTTGCCAAGTTCAAAGATGAGGGTATTGGCTCCCTGCACGAAGAGCAGGAAGACCAGCAGGGCTCCCAACAGTGAAATCAGGAACCACCAATAATGCTGAAGAAATGTATATGACATGGTGCTATGATTCTAAGATTGTCGTGAACAATATTACGCTAAAGCTTTGTTTCTTAAACAGCTGGCGTCTTTACTCAAAGTTGTAATTCTTGATCTGCTTGCACAGGATGCTGATCTCCACGGCGAGCATTGTGGTGAAGAGGAAGAGAAAGACGAAGAACGTCGTGGCGATGCTTCCCGACGACACGCCGGAGACGGCGGCACCCACGGGCAGCATGTCCTGGATGGTCCACGGCTGTCGGCCTACCTCAGCGACCACCCATCCGGCCTCGCTGCCGATATAGGCCAGGGGCAGCATGACAATGGCGGCGATGAGCAGCCAGCGCGGCTTGGTGATGTCGAGACGATAGATATAGTGGAGCACGACGAGGAAGAACAGGATAAACAGGCAGCCGATGCCCACCATCGTGCGGAAAGCGAAGAAGCTGATCGGGATGTTGGGCACGAGATGGTGCACGTCTTTGATGTAGCCATAGCCGAAGTACGGCATGTCGGCCTTGAGCTGCGGCAGGATCTTCTGCGCCTGCGCCTTGGCGGCTGCGGTGTCGCCCTTGCCGCTCTTGGCAGTGGTCATCAGCTGACGGTATTGTGCGAGGTTGGCGATGGCACGGCGTCCGCGCATCATCTTCTCCTTGGCCGAAGGCTCCTTGCTGCCGTCGGGACGTGTGAAGCCGCGCAGGAGATCGTTCACGCCGGGCACGTAGCCGTCGGCATGGTGTGTGGCGAGAATCGAGAGCATCTGCGGTACGGCGATGCGGAAGGGCGGTTCCACCTCGTTTTCATAGTCGGGCTGCGAGAACGGTCCGGGCAGTGCGACGACGCTGAGACCCTGATGTGTGCCACCATTGTAGAGACCCTCCATGGCGGCGAGCTTCATGGGCTGAGTCTGAGCGACCATATAAGCCGAGTTGTCACCGGTGAGGGCGCCGAGCAGCGTAGCGACGAGCCCGACGATAGCTCCTATCTTGATGCTCTGTTTGGCCAGTTGCGTGTTGCGGTGCTTGAGCAGATACCAGGCACTCACGGCCACGGTGAAGGCGGCACCGATGATCCACGAGGTCGTCACGGTGTGGCAGAACTTATCCACTGCGAAAGGCGAGAGAGCCACGTCGGCAAACGACGTCATTTCGAAGCGCATCGTGTCGGGGTTGAACTCCTGACCGATAGGATATTGCATCCAGGCGTTGGCGACGAGAATCCACCAGGCCGAGATGGTGGCACCCAGACCGGTGAGCCATGTCGAAGCCAGGTGAAAGCCGCGTGAGACTTTGTTCCAGCCAAAGAACATCACGGCCACGAAGGTGCTCTCCATGAAGAAGGCTACGATGCCCTCGATGGCGAGCGGAGCGCCAAAGATGTCGCCGACCATCCACGAATAGTTGCTCCAGTTGGTACCAAACTCAAACTCCAGGATGATGCCGGTAGCCACACCCATGGCGAAGTTCACGCCAAAGAGGCGTTGCCAAAAGCGTGCGGCTTCCTTCCAAAATGGTTTGCCCGTACGATAATAGTAGGTCTCCACGATGCCCATGATGAGTGCCAGACCCAGCGTGAGCGGTACGAAGAGCCAGTGATAGATAGCTGTCAGGGCAAACTGCGCGCGCGCCCAGTCCACCGTGCCAGTAGAGATGTCTAATAGGAGGTTTGTCATTGTGCTGTTGTTATTTTATGGTTATTTCTTCAATATCTGTGAGGAGACGAACTCCGCCTCCTGTCCTTTCTGTGCGTGCTCATGGATGTAGTTGGGGAAGAAAAACAGTTTGAGCACGGCAAAGATGATGAACAGCTTGATGAGGATCACTGCCCACAGCGTGCGTCCGACGGTCATGCTTCGGAAGCCGTCGTAGTAGAGGTGCCAAACCGAGGAGGCGAAGTGCTTGAGTCGTGCCATCATCAGCGTTTTTGTTATTAGGAATATTGTTGGCAAATATACGATAAATATTTTAAAGAAACAAGAAAAAGGAGAAAAAAAGAAACGGCTGGGTAGCTGCACAGCAGCATACCCAGCCGTATAATTCTGAAGGATGTGAGGATCCGCTTGCGAGATATGAGCGGAGCGAAAAACGATGGAAAGCCTTATCTCAGTTTCTTTCCCTCGAAGTGCTCGATGGCCTCCACCCATTCTGGCCACATCTCCACGGCCTCGTTGGTCTCCAGGTCGTAGGCCACCATGATCGTCTGGCCGACACATTTCAGTTCTTTCGTGTCGGTGTCGATGAGGCGCTGAGCGAGCTGGAAGCTCTTATGGCCAATGTGGGTGATCGCTGTCTCCACTGCTACGTGATCCCCGATGTGTACCTGCGAGAGAAAGTCAGCATCGACATGCACCGTGACGATGGCGTGGCGCTGGTCGATCTTCGTGTTGGGGATGTTGGCGAAGTAGTCCATCTTCGCCATGTCGTAGTATTGGAAATAGAGTGTGTTGTTGATGTGTCCGAACTGGTCGGCATCGTTCCAACGCAACTGTATGGGGAGCGAGTGATGGAACACTACGCTCTCCTGTTCTTTTTCGTCTTTTGTCTCTTTCATGATAGTTATCTTATTCCGGCACCTTGTCATACATGGCTTTCCACCAGCTGTCGTCGTCCTGCAGCCACTTGGCAAACCAGGCGAAGATGGTGTTCTGCCATTTGATGCGTTTGTTATAGTCTTGTATCCAGTGATTTTCGCCTTCCACCTCGACGAGTGCGACGGGGCGGCCCAGGAGCTTCAGCGCCGTGTAAAGCGCGATGCTGTTGGCTGTGGGCACGTTGGTGTCGGCCGTGCCGTGGACGAGGAGCAGCGGCGTGTGGATATTGTCGGCGTTGTAGAGCGGGCTGTGGTTGACATAGAGATCGCGGTCTGACCACGGATAGCGGTTAGCCATGCTCACCTCGCTGTAGGAATAGCCCCAGTAGCCAGAGCCCCAGTACTGTGTGTGGTCGCTGATGCCGGCGTGCGAGACGGCGGCGGCGAAGAGGTCGGTCTTGGTCTGGAGATACTGCGTCATGAAGCCACCGTAGGACGCGCCGATGCATCCGATCTTCTTGGCGTTGACATAGCTGTGGTCGGCGCAGAACTTCTTCGTGCCCTCGATGATGTCGTCAGCCACACCGTCGCCGGCTGTGTCTACATGGCGGGAGGCAAACTCCTGGCCGAAGCCGGCTGCACCGCTGGGCTCGATGACATAGACCACATAGCCCTTGGAGGCGTAGAGCGGGAAGGGATAGTTACCGCCAAAGTAGCGACTCGTCGGTGAGCAACCGCCATAGTAGTAGACGATCATCGGGTATTTCTTCGTCGCGTCGAAGTGAGGCGGCAGATAGTAGCGGCCGTAGATGGTGTCGCCGCGCGAGCTCGTGAAGTTCCACGACTGGCAGGTCGGCAGGTCCACGTCGGCGAGCTTGGTCTGCTGGTCCTCCAAGAGCGTAGACTTGCCGTTGGCGGTGTTCATCGTGTAGAGGCGGTCGACATTCATCGCGCTCTGTCCATTGTAGCAGAGCACGGGTGCTGTCTCAGCCATGTCGACGCCGCCGACATAGTCCTCGGGAGTGCGCAGCGTCTCTATCTTGCCGCTCTTCGGATCCAAGCGGTAGAGGCGGCGGTAGTCACGGTCGAGGGCGTTGAAGTATATCTTGCCGTCGTAGTAGTTCCACTGCATGGTCTCGATGCTCGGGTCGAAGTCCTTGGTCATCGGGCGCACTTTGCGTGTGGCGCAGTCGATGGTGTAGAGCTGATAGTCGTACATGCTCGGGATGCGGCCCTTGGGCAGGTTCTCGCCGATGCCGTCAAGGCACTCCGGAGAGCCCTTCACGGCGATGGTGCGCGCGTCGGGCGAGAAGATGGCGTTGGCGATGAAGCCGTCGCTGTCGACGAGGCACTCCGGTTTCATCGTGTTCAGGTCGAGGCGATAGACCGAGTTGAGCGTTGTCGGACGCTTGCTCAGACGGGCACGCGACACCATATATAATAGATAGCGTCCGTCGCGTGAGATGTCGCAGAGCGAGACGTCGTGGTAACCGAAGGTCAACGGCTGGGCATAGCCTGTC
>Ga0256407_10009978_pt1 | contig 13444 bp, 1 predicted proteins | sample RumenRJG_04DNA_FD_193489 | JGI IMG/M metagenome (GOLD analysis project Ga0256407, IMG submission 193489) | Bovine rumen microbial communities from Lethbridge, Alberta, Canada - RJG_04 | ecosystem: Host-associated > Mammals > Digestive system > Stomach > Rumen | place: Canada: Alberta | collected... | reverse complement strand
GGATTGGGGATTGGGGATTGGGCCCAATCCCCAATCCCCAATCCCCAATCCCCAATCCCCAATCCCCATTTATTAATTTATAATTACTAATTTAATAATTCATACTTGTTCAATTAATAAAATAATTATTTTTTTTTAAAGAAATATATAATAATAATTAAATTTAATAACTCAAAGAATTTCATAAGATGCTTATTAGCATTTTTCTCTGCATATATTATCAGGACACATCAATTTGTTTTCTCCACATGAAATAGCTTCAGGGCAAGATTTAAAATCTATAGCGCACTCATTATTTTGACAAAGATAAGGATAATCTTCATCACAATTACTTAATGAAGGACATTCTAATTCATTTTTTACACATTTTCCTGTAGGACAGACAAATTCATCTTTAGATTCGCATGTAATCGAAGAAGGACATTCTTCTGCTAAAGTTACAAGTTGTTGTCCAATACATCTATTTTTATCATATGGTTGAACGTCTGTTACAACACATTGTTTGTAATTATCTCTACAAGACAAATCAGCACATAATACTTTACCTATAGGACATACTCTTTGATTAGGCCCACTATCTTCTTCTCTGCAAACACCATCATAATTTTCAGTTAGATGCTTCTCCTTACAATAGAAGTATCTTTCAAAAAAGTAGGGGCACATATCTGGTCTATCTTCAGGTACACAATAATTCATTATATCACATTTTATAAATCCTTCAGGACAATCACAATACACTTGTGATTTAACGCAAGTATATTTTCCTTTTACAGTACAATTAAATGGAGTAGATTCAGAACAATTATTGGGAGGATCTATGCATTCAATAATATTTTCCACGCACATTCTTTTATTTGGACAAAGGATTTGGTTTGTTTCAGTACACTGAAATTCTTTTAATACGAATTTTACTTCTTCACCATATTTTTCTTTTCCTGCTAAAATATTAAACAAATAAGTACCTTTCATATTTGGAACAAATTCTACATTATATGAACCATCTCCATTATCGACTACTTTTGCATTATCTAAAGGAATAATCTCCCCTTGATTTGAAGTACTTAAATAATCTCCTTTTACAGTGAATTTTTCTCCGCCTTTTGTTATTTTATTATCGAAAATATCATAACATTGGAAAGTGAAATGAGCTTTTAATTTCACTTCTGCATCTTCTAATGGAGTTAAATCAAAGTGACTATTGTCCTCTGCAAAGCATGGGCCTGTTAATATTGTAAATTTAGGTAAATTTTCTTTAAAATTATTAATTTTCTCAACTTCTTCTCCCTTATAAAAAATATGAAGTTGGTGTGAACCTACTATATGAATCGATATTTCATAATATAATGTTCCTTTTTGAATTTCTATATTTTTAATTGTTTCAAATTTAGTTTCATTATTGTTATAAGTAAATGCGATTTTAATATCTCCATATAGAGGATCAGTTACTTTATTTCCGTACATATCAGTACCTGTTATAGTAAATGAAGGATTATCAAGGATTGAAATACTATCAGGATTAAAATCATATTGTAGATTAAAGCCAGTTATACTATAACCTAGAGGAAGGCAGACTTGGTTATACTGAGCAATTAAATTATTTTTTGAATATTTAACTTTAATTAGATATTTTCCAGCATATTTATATACTGGATCTTTTTTAGGATCATTATCTATCTGGTATTCATTAAAGCACTCCGAGCTTCCTTCTTCTGAGAGTGTAGTTTTTTTCACACCGAATATTCTAGTATATTGTTTAGAAGAATCCAAAGGTCCAATTATTTCTATTTCAAAATAGGAGCTTAAATCTCCATTATCTAAACATTTATAATTTTGGTCCAAAGTATATAGCCACATATCAAGTTCTTGTCCAGCATATATTCTTTCTTTATTTGAGGATACAATTTGAGTTTTCATAAAATCTATTTCAGAGAGAATAGTAAAATCAATGTTATTTTCGAAAATGTAAACAGTAGTTTCTCCATTATTATAAAGAAGATTTAGGCTCATTTGCTTTGGAGGATATTTAGGCATTAAATATAAATCTGCATTTTTTTCAAAGTTTAATGTAATATATGAATAAGGTTCATCATTATTTAATAATGTGAAATAACTTGTTCTAATAATTTGATCCTCATCTATTATTGAATTATTAAACTTATCAAACAAATAGAAGGATATTCTCATTTGTGAATCAACTTTTACCGGTGAATTTGGTTTACTTGTAATTATTGTTTTAGTTTTATCAGGAATAGTGTCAGGAGTTACCTTATACTTGGCTGAATTCACATTCTTTTTTTGCCCTGATGAAGGGTCAGTTAGTCCAACATTTAAAGTGTACTCTCCTTTTTTTTCTGAATATATAGTTACTGTGTATATACCAAAATCACTACCAGCTTTTGTTATGCTGTACTTGAATGAGGAATCATCAACATGTCCTATACTTATATCTTTGTTAATATCAATATCATAATTATATAATAATCCTTCTTCTGTTCTTAATTCCAAAGTGAATTTTTCATAATTACCAGCAATGAAAGTAGTATCAGTTGGTTTCAAAACACATTTGGATATTACATAATCTCCATTTCCATGTAAATCATCACCTGTGTTAATAATCATATAATAATGAAAATCTGTTGTTCCAAGAGATGAAGAAACTGTTAAAGTTAAGTCGTAAGTTCCTTTGACTAAATGTTGATATATATTAACATACTTAGAATCTCCATTGAAATCTAAATCAAAGTTACCAGTGTTTTTAAGTACTGTAAATGTTATATCTTGCATTTTATTACCCGATATTTTTGCATTTTTGACTTCAGCATTTATTGGTAAATTATAAACATAATTTTTATATCTATCATATAATGTCATGTTCAATTTAAGAACTTCTTTTGGATCAACATTAAAGCTATTATTATCTAGATATTCAGCGAATACTCCAGGACTTATTTCTCGAGAAAGAATTGAATTTGGAGGGAATGGCTCACCAGGATAAACTTGAATTATAACTTTTGAAGTATCTATTTTATCTTTGTTGTTATATAAAACATCTACTTTAGTATTTCCTACAATTGTCACTTCAGTGTTGGAAGTATAGAATACTTTTTTAACACCAGAATCATAATTAGGAGTCGAGCTTAATACTTGATTATTTGCATCTATGAAAGTAGCAGTAAATTTATCAATATAATTAGTATAATCAATCATATTTCCATATTTATCATAAGCAACTATACTTATAACAGGTTTATCTCCCGCTTGAATAGGGGAAGTTTTCTCTTTGACCGATGTCTTAGTTAAATCAATTTCTCCTGGAATTATTAAGAAACTAGCTTCATTATGTAAATAAATACCTTGAGGACCAGATTTAGAAGTACTTACAACATATGTACCTGCTTTTGTTGCAGGAACTGTATATTTTCTATATCCAGTATCAATTTGATTTTCAGATGTTGTTTTTACTTCTTCTCCACCTTTGTAATCTACTTTTAATCCTATTATTTCCTGATTTGTTTCGGCTAAATTATCATATTGATCAAATGAAGCAACTTCAAATATATAATTTTCATCGGCATTTCCATCCAATAATTCAGTATTAGAATTCTTTTTAAAGTATTGTTCTAAAATGGTCGTCTTTACAATTACATTTGGAGATACTTCCATTTCAGGATGTAGTTTATTAACAAGTGTATTATCTATATAAATATTAAGAGGACAAACTTCTAATTTTGGATATGTATTAGCCTTTTTAGTTGTAATAGTGACTTGGAATACTCCTAATAAACCGGCTTTGCTTACTGTTGTTTGGAATGTTTCATCATTTTCATTACATGATTTAACTTGAATATTATATTCTCCTCCATTCCTTCTAATATTTTTTGCTGTTCTTATTTCTAGCATTAAATACCCACTTTCACCAGCAATAAATTTCAAATTTTGGTCATTAATATGAGTCATTTGATAATCTGGGTCTTCATTGGAACCTCCATCTCCAGTTCCCAGGAGAGATATATTATAAGCTAATTTGTTTATTCCATCAGTAAAAACTAAATTAAAATATCCTGTAACTAATTGTGAATATTTATTAGAATTTGATTCATCATCTATTACAAATTCTGCAAAAGCTTGGTTTATAAACTCTTTATTATTTAATTTAAGATTATATGTAACATCTTCACTTTGACTTTCTAAATAAGCACTATATGTTTTAATTTTTTCTTCTGGAATATAATCAATTGAATTCATATATTGATCTCTTGGATATAATCTATATATTGGCTCCTCTTTAGCATTCTTTTCAACCGCTCCATCAATTAATATTTCATAATCACTTTTAGAAGATTCATATCTCATAGCATAACTATTTTTAAACTCAACATCACCGCTTTGTATTTCTGTACGGCAAGAAACACATTTTATTTGTTGAGTATCCAAATAACCAAAGAAATTAACAAATCCTCTTATATAAAATGCTCCTGAATAAGAAATCACATTTATACTATCAACTGTTTCTATAGAATGCATTTCCATAATAACTTTAGTTGTGTTTCCTTCATTGGTATATTTAACTTGATATGGAGATATCTCTTTATATTCATTTGCATCTATTAGATTGAAGTATTTATCATAAGGTGTGATATAAATGTTAACAATTTCTCCAACGCGAGCGACTTTTTTGCTAACTTCTAAAATACTATTATCGGCAGATGGTTCTCCATGAGTAAACGTAATATAATAATTGGCCAAAGGTAATAAGGCTCCTGCCACAATATGCTCTCCAGCGTATGTTGATTTAAGAGTAATTAAAATTTCTCCATCTTTTTGAATTGCAGTTTCAACATTATATTCATAATTTTTGACAGAAACTGAAGGAGCTATTTGTAATTTTAATATTGACAAGTCAAAATCAATATTGGTGATTAAATTATCATATTTATCATATAATTTATTAATCATTTGGAATTTATCATCTACAGAAACCTTTCCTAAATTTTGGTCAGTTATTTTGGTTCCTTCTATTTTGTATAACTCCGACCTTGCAGGTTCACTAGGTATTACTTTCATAGATATTTTTTGAGGAACATCAGTGTTTTCTACAACTACAGTCGAATCAAATGAATCTTTCTGTCTAGTACAAATGAATGTAAATGTATATTGTCCTGGTTTACCTCCTTTGGAAATAGTATGACTACAATCCTGAGCTATCTCAGGGAATTTAACATCTAAATTATTTTTAATATTTTCATACCAATAATTCTTACGAATATTATCTTTTGTTCTTAATTCTATTGAAATTGAACCCTCTTTTCCGGCAGTTAATATTATTGATGTTGGATTTATATATGTTTTGGAAATATCAATTGGGCCAGAATCACCATCTGTATATCCTCCAGTTATTTGCACAGGATAAATTAATTCATCATTTTGTGTATAAACTATATATTGATAAGAATTTCCACTAGTTATATATTTCCATTTTTCTTCATTTTCATCATTAGAAGTTGATTTACATAAGGATGATATTTTATTTAAATTACTATTTTCAACGCATAATTTAACATCAGTGACTTCAATTTTAGTTTTGACATCTAAATTATGAATTTCATTTTGATTAATAATTTCATTCATAAATCTATCAAAGAAACTAAGTATGAATTTTGGATTAACAGAAATACTTAATGTATTAATTATTGTTTTGGACATTTCTTTGTTAGTATTTTGATTCACGACTTTTGTTTTAGAGAAGTCTAAAACATCTGGAGATATATTAAATTCACAATTTCTGCATTCTACAACTTTGTCGCTATAATCAACTCCAAATATAACATCTCCAGATTTAGTTATATTTGCTTCGCAAGTTATATATGTGGTATCTTCTTCTTTTTTCTTGCAATCTTTAGAAATTGTTATAGAAATATCTTCGCCTAAGCTATAATGGACTACAAAATTGGATATATCAGAATCAGAAAATGAATAAACATCATTTCCATATTTATCCTTTGGATATATATTAATAGTTGTAATATCGCCGGCAATAACACCCTCATATTTAATTACTTGAGCATAAGTAGAACTTGAATCTATTGGACCACTTAATAATTTATAGGTATAAGTTTCTGTAAAATATGTTGATGTTACTTGTATAGTTGTAGCCTTGTTGCATCCATATTGAACAAATACATAACCATCTTCTGCAATAATATTAGAGGTTACAGGATAATTATCTAGTGAAATTCCTTTTGTTAAAGTCTGTAATTTGTCTTTTGGATATTCAATAGGATCAAATACTCCAGTGCATATATTTCCATATTCATCAAAAGGTAAAAATTTAAGAGTTGGAGGATTTATAACTGTTCCATCTTCAGCACCTGATCTATATAAAAGACTTTTTAATGCTGATGATTTTATTTTTAATGAAATAGTTTGAGTTATTGTTTTAGAAGCATAGGTCAAAGTTAATATATTATCATCTTTATCCGTGGTAGATACTGTTTGTCTTATTTTTAATTTCATTTGTCCATTCTTTTCTCCCTTTATTTTCTGAACTGTTAATTGATTATCTTTTAAATTGTATGAATTACTTATTCCAAAAGATAATAAATTTATTTCATAATTCCATCTTAATCCATCAGTAGCTCTAAATTCAATTTCAACTTCTTTTTCTTCTCCTGCAATAGCTTCAATTTCTGTAGGCTTTATGTAAATTTTTCCTAAATCATAATCACTCGAAGGTGAAACATCCATTTCACCTAATAAATAAAGAGGATATCTTAAAATTTCATTATCATATGTAATCTGGATATAATACTTTCCTAAAGGTAATTTAGAGAATTTTTCTTCAAATCCTGGTGTATATGTTATATTTAAATATTCATCTAATTTTGTTACAACCATTTCCCATTGATCACTTCCATAGGTCATAACACAAGTTGCTTCCAAAGATTTATCATAAAGAGTAATTCTTTCACCTTCTGCAGTATATAAGAAAAATTTATAGAATGGATATGTCTTTAAGTTATTTATATTTGTTTGTGTTGTTGTCAGCATTAAAACATCACTTTGATCACCTAAGTTGTAATATAATTTACTCGTTTTTAAATCAACTTTTTGATAAGCAACATTAATATCTTTTTTAGCTCCGATTTCAAGTCCATTATAATACACTGATACTTTATAATCTCCTATTTCTCCGTAAGTATAAGTATATATTATATTTGTTGTTGTAATTGAATTATAATTGTAAGAATAGTCTTGTCCTTTATTAGTAATTACTGTGACTAAGCTTTTTTCAGAGTCCAATTTTCCTTCTAAAGTTCCTAAGTTAACTCCAAGTCGATCTAATAAATAAACAGTTACTGTAGAAGTTTCTTTTATGATATATGAAGTTTTATCTATTGTCCAATATGATTGCAAAAGATCAGGTGCTCCAGGGATTTTACTATATATAAACGAATATTTTCTACTACTTGCAACTATATTTATATTCCAAGTATGCTTTGTTATAGCAAATGGTATTTGATCTGTTATTGTATATAAATATTTTTTTTCTTCAAAGCCTATTGAATAATAATTATCTGAGCCATATGTTTCGGAAACAATAGAAAATTGGTTTGTTTCGCTTATATTTTTAGTTATATAATTATGATATTGATCTTTAAATTTAAATGAGAAAGTAATTACATCATCATTTGTTGGATTTGATTTCCATGTATATTTATCAGAAGAAACACTATATTTATATAAATTATCTACTTCTAAATAATAGGCCAAGCCACTATTAATAGTTAATTGGACTTTTTGTTCTAATGTAGTTTTTTCAATGGTTATAGAAAACTTATTTGAATCTATTGTTTTAGTACAAGAGACTTTAATTAAATATATACCTGGTAATTCACCTTTTTCTACATTTGAAATGCATTTATCACCATAATTATCAAATTCAATTTTTATTTTTTCATTTGGTTCAGGATACCAATAATTTTTTCTTTGACTTAGAACAGTTCTTAGTGTCATTTTAACAACACCTTCTTCACCAGTAATTAAATTTAGAGTATCAGGCTCTAACAAAGTTTTACTCAAATCGACTGGATCTGAAGAACCATCAGAAGAACCACCCTTTATTGTTATTGGATATATTAGGATTTCTAAGTTATCAAGATTTTGGATATAAAGATGATAATCTCCATTTGTTAAATATTTAAATTTATTTTCGTTATCATCACCATTAGTAGTTGGGCATATTGTTACAGATTTTATTTTACCTTCATTACTTACGCATAATTTTACTTCAGTACCTTTTAAAGTTGCATCAACATTTATTTTGTTAACAATATTTTCATCTAATTGATTCTTGTATTCATCATAGAATGATAATTCAAATATAGGAGTAGTTCCTATTTCAATTTCATTTGGACCTTCAAGTGTTAAATAAATATTTTTGTTTTTATAAAATGTTAAAGTGTTCGTGAATGACATACTAGAAGGAATAACAATAAATTGGCATTGATTCTTGCAAAAGATTACATCTTGTTTATATTTAACCTCAAATTGTAAATTTCCAGCTTTTATTATATTAACTTTGCATTCTATATTTGTATAAATTTTTTCTTCTTGTTCTTCTGTTAATAATGATCTAAGCTCATTATTTGCTGATTTTTCTATTAAGTAGCAATTCTCAACTTTTATTTCATCATTTGATCCAATTGTTTTATATATTGTTGTAAATTCTTTTAAATCCTTTTCACTTAGACCATCTATATTATTATTATATATATCTTTAGGAGAAATCAATAAAACATATTCACCTCCAGCTTGGTCAGCGGCTGATTTTATTTCAGCGAATGATATATCTTTATTTATTGGTCCACTATATATTCTATATTCATATGATTTCTCAAAATAGTCAGAAGAAACAACAACATCTGTAGAAATTGTAGATAAATATTGAACTACTAAATATGTTCCATCTCGGAGAGTGTTATTAGAAGTTAATGGAACTTTATCTTTGGAGGTTCCCATTGTTAATGAATTTAATTCGTCTTTAGTTATAGATGAAGTGAATAAATCTGTATATAAATTATCATATTTATCCTTTGGTTCAAAAATAAGTTCAGGAGGATTAATCACATTTCCATCTGTAGGACCTTTGTTTAATTTTAAGCGATATAATTCAGCACATTTGATTGTCAAAGCAACTCCTGTTGGAATTTTATCTCCATTATATGTAAATGATAAATTATTAGCTTCACCTGTTGTTACTTTTGTTTGGGTAACATAAATTACGAATTGACCTTTTTTAGCACCTTTTTCAATTTTAAAGGTTATGTCTCCATTTGTTAAATCTTTTTGAGAATAAGAATATTGTAATTTCTCAGCATCAACTTCATAATTCCATCTTAAACCATCTTTGGCTCTAAATTCAATATTAATTGAATAAGTTTTTCCGGCAATACCATTTATGACAGCAGGCTTTACTTCTGTTTTACTTATATCATAATTTTGATCATTGGAATAATCATGCTCAGCCTCTCCAGTCAAATATATTGGATAAAGCAAAGTAGATTTTTCATCTTTAAGTCTCAATTGAAAATCACCATAAAAAATCTTGAAATACTTCTTATCATTTTCTTGGAAAGTAAATTGAATATATTCATCATTATCTTTATTTACATTGAATTTAATATATTGATCTTCAGCAATATTATCAGATATCAACATTAATTCAAACTGGATATTTTTATCATAATTTGTCTTAACATTATCCTTAGAGTAAAAATCTAATCTAAAAATAGGTTCATATAAAGTATTATCGATAGTAACTCTGACATCAATATACATATCGATAATACTACTAGTGATCATTTTAAATTTACTATATTCCAAATTATAAATATTATCTATGACTGTTAATTGGTTTGTATTTTCATATTTCAATTCATAATTATCATCTAACGTTACTTTTACTGTGTAAGTTCCTGAAACTGCGAAGTTTGATTTATATCTTAAAGCATAATTTGATGTAGTAGAATGGTATGTTAGACTTTCCGAATGTCCTTCAGTATTAAGCGCTATGACCTTTGTTCTAGATCTTGTTTCTTCTAATTTTCCTTCTTGTAATCCCAAAAGTTGATTATTTTTATCTTTATATATAACATCAACAAATGCATCATTATTAATATTAATTTTAGTATTTAATAAAGTGAAATATGAATTTTCTTTTGTTAAGGGACTTCCTCCTTTTTTACCATCATATCTTACATAATATTTATAATTACAAGTGCTCTCTCTCATTGTAAATACCCATCCATGTTGTCTGTTTTCATATGGTAAATTATCTCTGAATTCATATCTTTTTTTTTCTGAATTAAAAGAGATAGTAAAGTAATTAATATCAGTTCCATATTCTTCTGAAGATATATCGGAGTATTTAGTAAAGTAATCTGTTTTTTCGATGGTATTATTATATCTATCTTTTAATATGAAATTTACTAAAATATTTCCATTATCGAATTCTCCATTATATTCATAATATATTTCTTTCCCAATTGTACCTTTATATATGAAATCATTTTGGTTAACCCAATCCAAATAGCAAGCTTGAGAAGGCTCTGATACTATTTCTATAATTTTTACGCTAATACTATTGATTATTATTTCAAGTTTTCCACTATAATCTTGGTTTGATTTAACATATAAATCATAAGTACCTTCTATTGATAAAGCAACTAATCTAAAAATAATATTATTATTTGAAGGATTCAAGGAAGTTTTGATATTGCTAGTTCCTATATCATAATTGTATAAATTACTATCATCGGTACTTAAAATAATTGTTCCTAATTTTTTTTCATCTCCTCCAGTTAATAATTCAATTCTATTATCTATGTTTACTTTAGTTTTTTTTTCATTTAAATTATGGAAGCATGTAATATACGAGCCAATATTTAGTATATATTTAACAGAAGCTGATTTTTGGACTTGGAAATAATTGAATTTAAGATAATAATTGAAAGAAGATTTTTTAAATATATTATTAGTTGTTAACCCATCTGTTGTATATAATCCTATGTAAGTCCTACCACCCATGCTAACATATTTTATTATAATATCTTTAATGTAAGTCTCATCATGAGTACTAGTTAATTTTGCTTGGACGTTTTGAATATTAAAAGTACTTGGATAAGTAACATATGAAGATATAAGGATATCCGCTTTTGTTTCTGCGAAATCAAGTGCTGTTATAAATCCATATGTATCTGGGACATAAGTAATTAAAGTATTTGTATAAGTATCTATATCAATCCACTTATTATTGCTTCTATCCAAAATTTTTTTTATAGTATACTCTTTTGGATCTCCTCGAACATAAAATTGATTGAGTTTTGTAGTTATTACAATTGTTTCTTTTGTTGTTTTTTGTCTTAAATATCCATTAAAAGCAAAACTACCTAGTTCAGTAGTTTTATAAAGGCATTTATATAAAGTTTGTTCAATGGATATAGTTGGACTATAAGTATTTATAGAAGGAAAAGATTTCTCAACCGCACAAACAAATTCATACTTGGAATTTTGAATAAAAGTTTTTATTGGTATTTCATTTCCATTATTATCTCTTAAATAGCAGGAGTAAAAAAGAGATGTACCAATACTTACAGTGGGGATTGAACTATACCCAACTAAAGAACAATAAGAGTTCCCCGGAGTTACCTCACCAGGGGTTACAGTAAATTTGATAGGTTTTTCCATATATTCATTTTTATCTATTAAATAGGTACCAATTTCTGCAACACTAATAGTCATTTGATAATAATTTCCATTTTCAACCAAAGTGTAACTTATAATATTTGAATTTACATTCGAGATTGTTCCGTCATCATTGACTTTTTTCAAAGTGAATAGGGAATTTGGTGAGCTTACAGATACTTTATTTCCATATTTATCCGACACGAGGAAATCTAAAATTATCTTTAAATTTTCCTTAATAAAGAAATCACCGGAATTACTATCTCCATAATTTAAATAAAATGTTTCTGTTTCCGATTTCAGTGGGACTGCTCCAATAATACCATCATGGCCAACTAAAGTAATTTTATTTAGAGGACCAGCTTCTACATAATAATAACTCAAGGTACCAGCTCCTTTTTTTTCTTCATTTAATCTGATGTAATGCTTTCCGACTGTTGTACATGCAGGAATAGATAGTATTAAAGTATAGTTATCATATTTGTTGATTGTATAAGATCCTTTTAAATCGCAATCTTGAGTTACAAAGAAGGAATAGCTCCAGATGCCATAACCATAAGTGTGAGGCACTACTTCTCCTTGGTTATTTATAAATTGAAAAGAATAATTTATTGTATCTCCCGGCCAGTAGCTTAATGTTTCGTAATAATAATCATCTACATAGAAATATCCTTTCATTTTGCTTAAGACATAGTTGTCTTCACACATAAAAGTACCCATAAGATTAATTTCTCCTCTATTACTTTCCATAAATCCGGTAAAGCCGACAAAAGCAATATTGGTTCCCAATGTTGCTTCTAGATCATAAGACTTTGAATATAATATTGTGTTGGGCCCTGAGTATAAATAAATAGTCTTATGTGCATATACAAACCTAAAATCCCAATTATTTTTTTGTCCAGGAACATATTTTTGGTTAGTGAGTTCATAAGAGGCAAAGGCTTTGTAATCATAACTAGAACAAGAGGTTCCACAATATCTGATTGAAAAACTGTTTGCACCAGGGTCATAGTAATCTTCAACAAAATCAAATTCAATAATCAAGGCATTGACGAAGTTGTTATATCCTATATCAGTAAATTTAATGCTCGAAGAAGTTCCTCCAGTGACAGACCTTCCTTCTAAACCACTAATAGTATTTTTAGATGATCCTGAGATGACTATGGTATATCCATATATTTTTTGCTCTCCAATATTTTCAACGACATCAATAGCATCAACTGCGGCTTTGAGATGGACTTCAAATCTTGGTTCTATTAACATTCTACGATAGAAGAATAGTGATCCTGGGAATTGGAAAAAGCACACTGCTGCCAACCATCTTCGGGCTGATCCAAAGGAAGCCATATTTGTATCATCCACATAGGTTTTACGCATTCCTGAAGGACAGGAATCTTCATCTGAGGTAGTGAATGTAAACAGCAGTGAAAAAATTGTGAGAAAGATAAAAAAAGTTTTAGCTTTCATTCGTTTAATTGTTATTAATTATTTTTTTAGATATATATATTAGAAAATGAATGAAATGAAAATCCAAAATAATAATATTATTTTTTAAAATTAATTAAATATTTTATTAATTATTTTTTTTATTTTAAATAAAAGATTTTTTTTACTTTACTAAATGGGGATTGGGGATTGGGGATTGGGGATTGGGGATTGGGGATTGGGCCCAATCCCCAATCCCCAATCCCCAATCCCCAAT
>Ga0256407_10009974_pt1 | contig 13446 bp, 6 predicted proteins | sample RumenRJG_04DNA_FD_193489 | JGI IMG/M metagenome (GOLD analysis project Ga0256407, IMG submission 193489) | Bovine rumen microbial communities from Lethbridge, Alberta, Canada - RJG_04 | ecosystem: Host-associated > Mammals > Digestive system > Stomach > Rumen | place: Canada: Alberta | collected... | reverse complement strand
TGTGGAGACGGACCTTTAAAAGAGGAATTGGAATTATTGGCGGACTCTGAGCCTAACATCTTCATCCTCGGACAAAGATCACATCAGGAAGTGCTTAATCTGATGTTCCATGCCCAGGCTTTGATATTCCCTTCCAGATGGTATGAAACCTTTGGAATGGTAATTGCGGAATCTTATATGTGCGGAACCCCGGTTATCTCAGGCAATATAGGAAACGGAGCAGATCTTGTGAGATCCGTAACACCTGATCTAATAACAGAAATAAAAAAAGAGAATCTGAAAACATTGCTTTCAGATTCCCTTAAAATCGATCATTCGGAAAAATGCAGACAATACTATCTGGATCATTTTACGGAAGAGAAGAATTATGAGATCTTATCTTCAATCTATTCCTCAATCTCCGGATGACTTATCCTTCCTCACACCGATAGCATATCTTCCTACTTCATAGATCTTATCTCCGGAAGCAAAGAGTTCATCCGGAGTGGTATCGATAAATTCATAATCGTCCGGATCAATACCCGCTGTCTCTAAGCAGTGATCCTCATCGTCTTCCGGATCATATACATCATCATATTCCAATATGACAAAATCATAATCAAGATTTTCATCCGTATGATCAGGACTGAAGTATTCACATTCTTTTGCTCCAAAGTAATTCTCCCATGTAGCCAGCGCCTTGTTGAATTCGCTGCTTCCCAGGCCGACATAAACCTTCTTTGGACCTTTTTCCTCTATCATATCTTTCAGAGTGAAGATCAATGCCTGTGAGCTCTTACCCTCCAGTGACCACACCTGAGCCTTCTTTTTTGAAAGATGGACAAGACCTGCTACCGAAATGAGACAGAATAAAACAGCTATCACATATACCGGCTTACAATTCTTTATCATCTTAAGTGCAAGCAATGCAATAAACATGGCTGTACCTATGGACCATGGGATGATATATCTTTCCTGAAGTCCGGAACTTGCATGAAGCGCAAGCTGCGATGTAATGATGAACAAGGATGTCATATACAGCCATACATATCCCTTCTCATCATCTCGCTTACCCCCGACAAGTACTACAAATATAATAGCTACACCTGAAAGGAAAAGTAGTACCGCATCCACCATCAGAGAAGATATAGGGTATAGAAACTGATCTGCCGAACTGTTAATATAATCCCTTAAAGTAGCTCCATCTCCAAATCCGGCGGCACCGGCAGAACCTATAACAACCACAACCATAAACATGGAAAAAGCAAACCAGGCTGCAAGTGCTCCTATAGTAAAAGGATTCCTTTTTACTGCTTCAATCCAGTTTTTGCTCCTTCCTGTTTTCTCTTCCATAAATATTATCAGCATTATCATTGCGGGAAGGATAAGGAAAAATGATTCCTTAGTCCACGCCATACATAATGTCACCAGAATATACAGGAACTTAAATACCTTCAGGTTCTTATCTTTCTTCCATTCATGTGTATATATATATGCCAACATTAAAAGAGAAAGTGACATAAAGAATGTTCCGTCATACTCCTGTGTGATCGCACGGTACCAGGGCGCTATCTGATATCCGAAAATTGACACAGAAGCAAAGATAAATGATTCCGCCACTCCACTCTTTAACAATCTTGCAAATTTATAAAGCATGAAAAAGGATGCTATACCCATAATGCAGCACATAAGCATCCACTTATTCATATCGGTTCCAAAAATCTGGGCTCGCATAACAAGTGATATTCCATAAAACGGCCTGTATCTTCCGGCTTTAGGAATAATAAATCTCATCATGTTCTCACCAAATGCCTGCAGAAATGATGAACTTTGTATAGCCTGCTCATTATAGACAGCCTCATGATCATCCACCAGATGAATCCCGGAGGTAATTGCTCCTGTACGGATAATGGTCAGATAAAATAGGAACACATCTATTATCATAATAGATATATTCTCTATCCACTGTAACTTGTTCTTCTTTTCTGCTGTGGTATTTGTGTCAGCCATAACAGATTTCCTTTCTTATACTATTCCGAGAACTCTTCCCAGTTGTTAAAATCATAAATATCATCATGAACCCGATACCATTTAGCATCATCTTCAAGATTGATTCTGTTCCCCTGCTGCATTGAAGTGCTCCATTTATGAGAATAAAGAAATATAACTCCTCCTTCCTTCTCATGTGAATCAAGAATATTGCCCGTATATGGATTGATCGGATCATCTATAAGTCCTTCAACGGAAATGGTCGGTGTATCGGCATTAGTCATGAATTCCGTACTGTAGGCAAATCCTTTGGACCCAAAGTCCTTCACCATAAAAACACATTCACCTTCTTCGATCCTGTCATTAGAAAACTGATTCACCACCGCACCGTGGTCCGACGCGATTATTATTCTCGTATTATCATAAAGACCATTCTCTCTGAGATAGTCAAAAAATACTCCGAGCTGAATCATAACATACATATCTATATCGTAAAATGCTTCCTGATATCCATCATCAAATAAAAGCTCTTCTCCGTTTTCTTTATATCTTGTAACAGGATAAAAATCTCCATTATCCCTTGTCATATAATCCGGTTTTGAATAAAGAGCCGGTTCATGGGTTGCCTCATTATCTATCGATATATAATTGTAACTTTCACTATTATCTATCTCAACAAGTTCGCTCATGTGTTCCAATGTACAAACATCTCCACCGGCGTTGTTTATTTCATCTGCCCTTCTCACCTCGTTAACAGGATCCCTATAATATCCATCACCATAGATTTCAAGTTGCATAAACAACGGAACACACCTGAAGAGACTGTATCTGAAAAGATCATTTTCCTTGATATACAGTTCTGTGATTATATCTTCTTCATCATAGAAATAAACTCCTGTCAGATATGCCTTTACATCTCCGGAAATATCATTGAATATAGTCAGATCTGAAATCTCTTCGTATCCTGCATATGGAGGATCTAAAACCCTGACTCTCCATCCGTTATCCGCAAAAAGCTTTGGAAGCATCTTCAACGCTTCGTCGTGCTTATCTTTCATTGACATATCTTCTCTTTTATCTGTGTAATACGGTGTATATTCGTATCCTCCATATAGTCCCGGAGATCCGAAAAGCGTACATCTTCCCAGTGATACTGCATTGGTATAGCAGGTAAACCCGTCATATTTTTCTTTCAGTTCGGGTTTTTCTGCAAATATGTAAGGCACATAGTATGCAACCGCTTTATCAATCATTATCATCATCACATTTTTACCTTCAGTGGACAGCGGTATTATTTTTTTATCGTACCCCCCTTCCATCTGCGAATTATATGCTTCGAAATCAGAATAGTCTTTTTTTATGACATTAAGATTTGAGACAGAAAGAACGATCATACTTATGATAAGAACAATATAAACAAAAGAAATCATTCTTTTTAATTTCTTAATCTTCATCAAAGCAAGGATCATTGCAGCAACAAATAAAATGATCAAAATATTGTATGCCATCTCTTTTACTGTTATGACAGGAGTCTTATCATACTTAAATCTGTCTGACATAAAACCATATTTTGTACCAAAGAAAAAATAATCTATCATTCCCGTAAGAATAACGATGGACGTTATCTTATTAATGATCCCTGACAGTTTCTCCCTCATAAGAAAATAATAAACCGAATACCACAACAGGAACATTCCCGCAGAAATTACAAGTGCGTGAAAAACATAAACAGTCGGATTTACCGGAGAACTGATAATAATAAATTCCTGGGTCGAGGCACTTATAACAGCTGAGGGGATCAACAATCCCAACAACACGGTCAGTACTCCCATACCGCTCCAATGCATGACATCATCATTCTTTTCGACAAGAGAGGTTTCAACTTTCTTTGTTTTCGATTTATTTTCTGAATTTTTCTTGATCCACATAACCGCTGCTATCAAAACCGCCGTGGAAATCAGACATCCCGCTATAAATATCTTTTCTTTTGTCCCATAAAATCTGACACTTATTGCATAAATCAAAAGAGCATTAAGACTGATGTAAAAGGTTAGAATCTTAACCCACTTTTTTCCCTTGGGGTCCATACAGATGTTTTTAACCAGAGAAAATGTATTATTCATAGTCCAGTAAATAACAAGACCCGAAGGGGAATTGTATAACAACACCATGAACAGAAAAGCCATTACATACAGTTGGATCTTAGACTTTAACGGAGCCTCTTTGGTATATATAGCAGATGCAACTATATTTATCACAGTCATCAGTATAGGAAGGACATTGATTGTCATTTGTCCTACGGAAAGAATAGCATCCGGCTTATCCAGACGCTCAATAATCCCAAAAGCTTCACCATTAAGCGTATGAAAATTGTAATTTGAAAGAAAATGATATGCAGCAATAAAGAATGGGATCTGGATCATTAGCGGAAGCATTCCTCCCAACTGTTTGATGGGAGTATATCCGACTTCTTTATAATATGTCGAAGTCATTAGCATCTTCTCATCGCCCTTAAAATTCCTGGCAATATGAGATTTCCATTTTGAGATCTTCTTTTCGGTTTCATTTGCTTCTCTTTGAAGTACATCTGCACGCTGATACAAAGGAAGTATCATCAGGTTGATTATCACACTTAAAAAAATTATCGATGTACCATTTGAAAAAACAAAACTGAATATTATACCAAATAAAATCTCCAGAACCGTTTCAATGGGGCTGATTATCAATTTATAAAGAAATATACTTAATGTCATTGTCTCCTACCTTAGATTTTCAGTTTTTTCAATCGATCTGTATAATGTCATACCGTCCGTTTTGAAAACAATCTCTATACCCACTTCATTTTCTATTCCCGAGTTGTTGTAAAAATCAAAAAAATCCTCGTTATTTCCCACAAGCACATAATCATTTTCTTTTAGCTGCTCTGTCAGTTTTTCAGGATCTTCATACCATCCGTCACAGCTATTTTCATTTTTATTTCCTCTGGATGTCATAAGATACAGGAGGCATGGATCCCCATGAACAATGGTCGCATCCGGTGAAATGTTTTCGTTTATGTAATCAAACATTTCTCTCTCATCCCCGCTGATCATTCCATCTTTGCTGACTCTGTCGTTCCTTAAATTTATTGCAATCCCCACAATATCACAATATATTTCCACCCCAAGATATATCATGGCCAGTAATATATATATATTCTTTATCCACTTTTTTCCGATCTCCTTATAACCGTAAATTAAAAAGATCAAAAAAAACGGAATAACAGGAAAAACAAATCTTATCCCTTGTGTTTGAGGCCAAAGAATATAAAGCAAAACTGATCCAATACAGTAGATCAGAGTTACAGGCTCATCCTTTAGACATCTTTTTGCACCGTATAAAATCAAAGGTGAGATTACTACCCAAACAACGGTCCTTATGAAGGAGTGTATTTGTTCCGTGAAGAAATCTTTAAATATCCAAAAATAATATGAAACATTATCGCACAAAGAATAAATGGATATTCCACTCAGATTACTTCCATCACCTCTTACCCTTGCAGGGAAAAAATACGAAACTACCGCGTACACAATTATAAAGATCAAATAGTAAACAACCTGTATCTTCCAATCGACTACCGGAAGTTTAATATTGTTTTCTGCATATGTTTTTATCTTTGATAGTATTCTTCTACTAAGCACCCATGCTATAATATCAACGCATAAAGCTGTTAACATTATTACAAATCCGTTAAAACGTATCAGGCATGCAGCGGCTGTACATAATCCGGCCACTACGGCCATTATCACTTTTTTCTTCCTGGTATTCTCGGAATACATCTCGTAAAAACAAACGATCGCTGTTGTTGAAAAAAATAAAAAAGGAATATCCGATACCAACCCGTTTAGAAATTCCAAAAACATGTAGTTTATTGAAATGACAGAAAGAATGATAACAGCATGACTTCCTTTAAATCTTTTGTAAGCATTTATTCCAAGTACGAAGACCGTCCCTGAAAATAACAGAACATATGGTATCTTCAATACAAGAAGATTTAATCCGCTTATCGCATAAAACGGAGCCAATATTAGAGCAACACCACAGGAATATCCCGTACCCGGGCGGTTGGGATCAGATACTCCCGTTACAAGCTCTCTTGCATCGGCTATATACTCGGAAGCATCTCTCATATATAACCCATCATTTATGATCAAGCCCCCCAATATTGCTGAAAACACTGTGAAAAACAATATTACGGGCCATTTATAACGGTCAAACAAAACTAGAGTACTGCCCTCTTCTCCGGAGCTGATTTCTTTCTCGTTCTTTTTCTTAAATATAACAGGCATTAAGTAGACAACGATAACAGATAAAATCAGAATAGTCAGACAAAAAGAGCCCATGGCCCTTAGAACATAACTCCACCAATATATTGATAGTTCATGTCCAACTACTTTTTCCAGGTAGGAAATAATAAATACCTGCCCTTTTTCTGTCAGTAACAATACAGAAAAGAACAACAACAATATCTGTATAATGATTATTGTTTTTTTCTTAAAACTTTTTATCACTCTAATTCTTCCCAATTACTCTCATCAAAAATATCGTCCTGAACCTTGTACCATTCCCCACCATCATCTATCACGGTGTCTGCCTTAGTCTGAGTATGCCATGTCAGGTAATTACATACTAACTGCGGCTCTGCTTTTTTACTTGAATCGATCACTTTTCCGGTATATGGATTGATAGGTTCGGAAATCAGTCCATTTACCGCCAACGTCGGTGTATCAGCATTAGTCATGAATGTATCATCTTTCCTTATATCTCCGTCACTGTAAAAATCCTTATACATTAACAGACATGCAGCTTTTTCTGCCTTGATATTATCAAATTGTCCGGTTAGAGCACCATGATCAGATACCAATATTATGCGCGTATTATCATATACACCTTCCTCTTTCATATAATCTAATATCTGACCTATCCTTAGCATGGTATACATATTAACGTCATACATACCTTCCATGTCATCGGTCTCTATCCTCAGAACATTTCCCTCCGCATCAACAGCTTCATTATTCTCATGGTATTTAGAACCGTTATCACTACCATACGAGTAGTCCGGTTTATTCAAAATAACACCATCGTGCGTTATTTCATTATCCATAACCAACAGATAGTTATTCTCGTCATCTCTTACATCTATTGCCTCTTCAAGATGATCCAATATGTATGTACTGCTGCTTCCTGCAGCATGACCGCTTATCTGATCGAAATAATGTCCGTCATCATACAGATACTTCTGAAGAACGACCGGAGAAAATCTGAATATACTATATCTGAAAATATTATTATTCTTGATAAAATTGTTTCTCTCAGTATCTTCAGCTTCCGGAAATATCATTTTTCCGCTATATGCATTTACCCCCTCCAGGTCGTTAAATATAGACAGATCCGAAACATTCTGATAATTAGCCAAAGGAGGATCTAATACCGTTACCTGATATCCATTCTCCGAGAACAGACATGGAAGCATTTTTAAGGCTTCATTATGCTTATCCATCAAAGCCTCGTCACTTCTTTCGTTCATTGCCTGCGGCGTGTATTCATATCCGCCAAACAATCCGGGACTTCCGAGTATTGTCCTTACTCCATGTGATATACAATTAGGATAATAAATAAACCCGCTGAATTGACTTTTTAGTTCCGGCTTCTCTTCTGTAAGATAGGGAAGATATAATCCCATTGCACCGTCCAGCATGAATACAATTACATTTTTACCGTTTTTACTCAAATGTAATGCTTTCTCATTAACACTATTACCCACATCATAAATCTTAATAAATTGATTATATTCATTATTTATCTTAACAATATTTATCCCCGACATTATAACGATCGCGCAAATACAGGAAATATAAAATGCTTTTCGGATAATTTGTTTTCTGAAAATAATGAATGCGATCATTAGAGTGATTGCGATCACAATAAGATTTACAACTATATTTCTATTTGTAAAAGCCGGAATACTGTTATATCTAAGCTCCGGTGTAATAGTACCGTATTCTCTTCCAAAAAACATATAGTCAATCAATGCAACTGCAACTATAGCGGCCTCACCGGTTATTATTAGATTGTTTACCTTATCTTTTAACAGAAGGTAATATACGGATATCCATATTACAAAAAAACCAACTGCTATCATGAAATTTGAAAAAACATAGTTAATCGGGTTAACCGGCTGTGATAAAGTAATAAATTCGCTTGTTGAGTCAGCAATCATAACAGCAGGGATAAACAATCCCGACATAACAGCAAGACATATAACACCCAGCCAATAATCAGAACCATTTTTCCCCGAGATCTTTTCCTGATCCGGTTTTCTTTTTTTTCTCTTATTACTCAATAAATAATAAAAGCCAAAAATAAATATTGTTCCAAGGAAAGCACAACACATATATACAATCCTCTTTGTCCCAAAGGAACGGATATAAGCTGCAGCTAGCAAAACTGCCATAACGCATCCCATTATCATTAACCTTCTGATCCGGGTATGCTTTTCCAACTTATAATATATATTTTTTAAAAGGGAAAACAGGTTATTCATTGTCCAGTAAAGAACTAAACCTGAAGGAGATGTATATAAGAGAATCAAAAAGATTACTGCCATTGATAACAATTGTATCTTTTTTTTGGCAGTCATATCCTGTGCATATACCAATGACGAAAAGATATTGATCATCGTCATTAAGATCGGTAATAGATTTATATTTACAGATCCAATATGGATCAACTGATCCGGTTGTCCAAGGTCTGCTATAACGCCGAATGCATTGCCGGGAAGATCGATATATCCGGAAAGGAAATGATATGCAGCAATAAAAAACGGTATTTCTATCACTAAAGGTAAAACACCGTTTAACTGTGTAAGAACACTATATCCTTCTATCCTGTAATAAGCTGATTGGATCATAAATCTTTCATCGCCCTTAAAGGATTTTCGGATATGGCTTATCCATTTTGATATTTTTTTCTCTTTATTTGCAGCCTCGGTTTGAAGGCTGTCTGCTCTTTGATACAGTGGCAGTATCAGAATATTGATAACCAGACTTAGAATGATTATAGAAAAACCGTAATTAAATGTGGCTGTCAATGCCATACGGTAAACAAATTCCAATACTATTTCTATCGGACGGATCAGTAAATAATAAAGAAACATTATTCTCTTCTTTCTAATTCCGAAAGCATATCTTTCTCTTTATCTGTGATACAGCTTCTTAGTCTGATAGTGCGGCTGACTGGTCAGGTTCACACCCAGCTTTCTGAAAGTATTGGTATCGACTGAAGAAAGGATTACTGTAGTGTGCACCTCTGTACCCTTGAGATTCTTAAGCTGTTCCATAGCTTTGGCAGCCTTTTCATCTGTGGCTGCACAGACTGAAAGCGCAATAAGTATCTCATCGGTATGAAGTCTGGGATTATGTCCGCCGAGGTAATTGACCTTAAGCCTCTGTATCGGCTCTATAACTTCGGGTGAAATAAGTCTTACATCATCTGAAATACCGGCGAGTGTCTTAAGGGCATTAAGTAACAGTGCCGAAGATGCTCCAAGGAGATCCGAAGTCTTACCTGTAACAATCTGTCCGTCGGGAAGCTGCAATGCAGCAGCGGGAGCACCTGTCATCTCTTCCTTAACAAGCGCAGCAGCTACAACAGGCCTGTCTTCTACTGAAGTTCCTGCCTGCTTCATGAGAAGCTCTATCTTGGTGATCTGTGAATCATCAGCACTTCCCTGACGCTTTAAGCACTGGGTATTGAAATAACGTCTGATTATCTCCGCATTTGCGGCAGCCTTTACCGCATCATCATCGATGATGGCTTTTCCGGCCATATTTACACCCATATCGGTGGGTGACTTATAGGGAGACTCTCCCATGATACGTTCAAATATCGCATTAAGAACGGGGAAGATCTCTACGTCTCTGTTGTAATTTACCGTTGTCTCACCATATGCTTCCAAATGGAAAGGATCGATCATATTTACATCGTTGAGATCCGCAGTTGCCGCTTCATAAGCAAGATTTACGGGATGCTTAAGGGGCAGGTTCCAGATAGGGAAAGTCTCGTACTTCGCATATCCGGCCTTTACTCCGTGCTTATACTCATGATAAAGCTGTGAAAGACATGTAGCCATCTTTCCCGATCCCGGACCGGGAGCGGTAACTACTACCAGTGATCTTGTTGTCTCTATGTATTCGTTCTTACCGTATCCGTCATCACTTACTATAAAAGGGATATTGGCAGGATATCCGGGGATAGGATAATGTCTGTAAACCCTTACTCCCAGCGCCTCTAACTTCTTCTGGTAAGCAACCGCAGCAGCCTGTCCCGCAAACTGTGTAAGAACAACGCTTCCCACATACAGTCCATATTCACGAAAAGCATCTATCAGTCTGAGTACATCCATATCATATGTGATACCCAGATCTCCACGTACCTTATTCTTCTCTATATCACCGGAATTGATAACGATCACTATCTCTGCATCGTCCTTCATCTGCTTGAGCATACGGATCTTTGAATCCGGCTGAAATCCGGGAAGAACACGAGATGCATGGAAATCATCAAAAAGCTTTCCTCCGAATTCAAGATAAAGCTTTCCTCCGAAAAACTTGATCCTTTCCTGGATCTTTTCAGACTGAAGTTTTAAATATTTGTCATTATCAAATCCGATTTTAGACATAAGAGACCTTCTTCTTAATTGATTAAATATCTTCTGACTGTAGTATTATGCGATGGGTGTTCCCTCGGGAACCATATCATCAACAAAGATAACCTTACATCCGCAGGCATTATTTGTTGCAGCAACAAGCATACCGTTACTTGTAACACCTGTGATACGTGTCGGCTTTAAGTTTGCGATAACGATAATCTTCTTTCCGACGAGATCCTCGGGTTTGTAATACTTCTTTATGCTTGATACGATAACACGCTCATCCGTACCGTCGAAGAGTGTCAGCTTATAGCAGCTGTGAGACTTACGGATCTCAGCACACTTAAGGATCTTGCAGACTCTCATATCAACTTTCTGGAAAGTCTCAAGCTCGATCTCTTCCTTAATGGGAGCTACGGGATCGGGATCGCCGTATACGATCTCTTCTTCTTCCACAACCTCAACAGGGTGCTTTTCACGCTCGATAGCTTCAGCTTCCTCTGCTGTCTCCGGTGTAGAGAAATCAAGCAGTCTTAAGAAGCTCTCCTTCTCGATGGCATAAAGGAAAAGATACAGACGCGGTCCCTTCTCCTTGCCGAGTAACAATGTATAAACATTCTTGAAGAATGCGCCCTGCAGAGCCTTGAGATCAGCTCTGTCATATCCGTATATTCTCTTGGGGATCTCATAAAGTTCCTTATTCAGATCATCCAGGCTGTACTCGCTGTCTGCAAGATACTTGTACAGCATAGCGATACTCTCCTTCGCCTGATCATCAAGAGTATTGTAGTGATCCCAGTTACGTACTTCACGAAGACGATTAACATTTTCGGGTGAGCAGTTCTCCAGCCAGAATTTAGCCAGATCAAGTCTGTCTCTGAAATCCTCTTCCTTATAAGGAGTTCCGATCTTCTCGAATACTGTCTCCAGCATCTTCTCGTTAAAGTTAACGATGGATCCCAGCTGAACGAGGTGTCCCATGGGTACTGTCTTGATAGTTCTTCCTTCGATCAGGCAGTTCTCCATGATCTCCTTTGTATGTTCATCTGCAGTTCCTTCCATGTACGCTGCGTACTGCTTATCGAATTCAAAATACTGTCTGAGTATTCCGTCATCGAAGCAGAAATCAAATGCCTTCGTAGGCTCACAACGTGAATACAGCCAAAGGATAACTTCCGGCTGGTAGATATGGAGCAGGGTATCCGGAGTAAGATTAAGTCCCGTAGAACCTGACATCTTACCGGTTGCAGCCATATTCTGTGTTCCTCTGATACCGATAAATTCATATCCCTGGAAATAAGGTGCATCATAGTCGAAGATCTTCTTCGCCATTACCTTACTTGTATCATAAGATCCTCCGGGGCTGGCATGATCCTTTCCGCCCGGCTCGAAATCAACTTCCTCATATTTCCAGCGCATAGGCCAGTCGATCTTCCATGCAAGCTTGCAGTGATGATCCTTTGTAAAATCAAACTTACCCTCGTGACCGCACTTACAGGTGTATTCCGCAACTGTGCAATCATCGGATAAAGACTTTATCTTTGTGGTATCTCTGCCACACTCGGGACAGTAAATGCTTACAGGATAATAAGCTTCTCTCTCTCCTTCCTGCGCATCCTGTGTACGGAAGCTGTCCAGGATATCGAATATCTCACCGCGCTTTTTTAAAGCTTCGATAACATATTCCTGGTATTTTCCGGACTTATACATCTCAGCCTGATGACGATAATCCATCTTGATGCCGAAACGCTTCATGGAAGCTTCGAATTCTTTCTCGAAAACCTCTGCATAGGTCTTTTCCTCTGTACCGAAGGGATTCGGAGCATCAGAATAAGGAACGCCGATATATTTTTCCATATCGTCATTCACCTTGCCCACGTTTACAGGTATCTTACGGATCCTGTCATATTCATCCCACGAAAAAAGAAGCTTGGCCTTTTTACCCTTGCGCTCCAAAGCCTTTACTACAAAAAGGCTGGTGGCAACATCCCTGAAGTTTCCGATATGAATTGAACCTGAAGGGCTGATACCTGCAGCACAGACATATTCCTCTTTATCAGGGCGCCTCTTAATGATCTCTTCCGCAACCTTGTCTGACCAATGCATTGTTATTTCTCCTTTATTACTTCATTAATCCAATAAAAGTTAATATTACCATTATTAAATCTTATTTTCAATTATTCAGACAGGAGACTTACCAGTGCGGATGTACCTAACCTGTCGGCACCGGCTTCTATCATCGCCTTGGCATCTTCAATGGTACGGATTCCTCCCGCTGCCTTGATCTTAACGTCAGATCCCACATTTTTCTTAAATAATCTCACATCTTCCACCGTGGCTCCGCCTGTTCCGAATCCCGTAGATGTCTTAATGTAGTCAGCTTTTTGCCTTGTTACGATATGACAAAGCTCGATCTTTTCTTCTTCCGTAAGATAGCAGGTCTCGATTATGACCTTGAGGATCTTTCCCTCCGTAGCCTCCCTTATAGCTCCTATCTCTTTTTCAACGGCATCAAAATCCTTATTTTTAACATCCGTGACATTGATGACCATATCTATCTCGGACGCGCCGTTTTCGACAGCCTTACGCGCTTCGAAGACTTTTGTCTCCGTATCGCAGTATCCGAGAGGAAAACCTATTACCGTACAAACACAAAGGCTTTCTTTATACTTGTCGGAAACACGCTTTACATAGCATCCCGGGATACAAACAGAAGCGGTCTTGCATCTGACCGCCTCATCACACAGCTTTTCAATATCTTCCCAGGTTGCAAAAGCTTTAAGCAG
>Ga0256407_10009971_pt1 | contig 13448 bp, 7 predicted proteins | sample RumenRJG_04DNA_FD_193489 | JGI IMG/M metagenome (GOLD analysis project Ga0256407, IMG submission 193489) | Bovine rumen microbial communities from Lethbridge, Alberta, Canada - RJG_04 | ecosystem: Host-associated > Mammals > Digestive system > Stomach > Rumen | place: Canada: Alberta | collected... | reverse complement strand
AAAATTTCAGATATAAAAACAATATCAACATATGAAAATTCAACACTTAGATTATTAATGCCAGTTAATTTTAATCCATATGAGAAAACAAATTATATAAATTTTGAAAATGTTAAAATAAAACAATATAAATATAATTTTGATTATGCATTTAATGAAAATACAACTCAAGAAGAAATATATAATTTAACAGCAAAAAATTTTATATCAAATATTTTAAATGGATTTAATTCAACAATAATTACATATGGAGGAACAGGAACAGGAAAAACTTATACAATGATTGGAAATGGTAAAGAACCAGGAATAATAATTAGAATAATAAATGATTTATTTCATGAATTTCAAAATGAGAATTTAGATTCTTTATATCAAATTCAAATGAGTTATTTTGAAATTTATAATGAAATAATTTATGATTTATTAAATAAAAATAATACTATTGAAATTTTAAATGATCCAAAAAAAGGTTTTATTATTTCTGGAATAAGTAAAAAAAAGATAAATAATTCTATTGAAGGATATAAAATATTAATACAAGGGAATAGAAATAGAAAAGAAGGTAAAAATTCATTTAATAAAAATTCTTCTCGTTCACATGTTATATTAAAAATACAAATTGTTAAAAAATTCCTTAATAATTTTATAAATATAAATAATACATTAATAAATTATGCAGAACAAAGTGAATTTGGTGAATTAATATTAGTTGATTTAGCAGGAGCAGAAAAAGATAAAAAATTTACAAAAAATTCAGAAGGTTATTATATAAATAAATCTTTATTTGTTTTATCTAATTGTATGAATTCTTTAGTAAATATGAAAAATACTAATTTTATTCATTGGAGAGATTCAAAATTAACTAAAATATTGAAAAAATATTTATCAGGGAATTCTAAAATTGTAATGATTGCAAATATTAGTCCTAGTATAATTTCTATAAAAGATACTTTATTTACTATTCAATTTTGTGAAAGTGTTAAAGGAATAAAAGTCAATGCTCAGAAAAATACTATTTTTGAACCTGTTCATATTTCTAAATATGATAAAATTATTGATGAATTAAAATTACAAATTGCAAATGTTAAAGAAGAAATAAATATAAAAAATGAAGAAATTTTAAATAAAAGTAATTCTAAAAGTAATTCAAGTTATATAATTGATAATGAAGAAGATGATATAATTAATAAAATGTCTAATCATTTTAAAAAAGAAATAAAAATATGTCAAAAAATTATTCAAATTGAAAAAAAGAATTCAATTCAAAAATTAGAATTATTTCAATTAAAAAATAAATCAAATCAAAATCAAGATGAAATAAATCAATATGAAAAAATAATAATTGAAAATAATAATCAATTACAAAAATTATATAATGATAGAAATATTTTAATTACAAATAGAAAACCTTTACAAGAATATATAATTAATTCATCAGAAGAAACTACAAAAAATAAATTAATGACAGTATATAATTATTATATTTCATATTTAGAAAATTTAAATACAGAATTTAGAGCTTTTATAAGTGAAAATGAATTAAAAAGAAAAAATGAAGAAATATCAACTTTAGAAAATCAAATTTCTTTAAGAGATAATTTAATAAAAAAGTTTGAAGAGGAATTAAATATAAAATATGATATGAGATTAAATAAAAAAAATAAAAAATATATTAGTGTAGATTATTTAAAATTTGATCCTTGTGTTAAACAAATTAATAAAAGTCAAAATAATATATCTTGTAAATTAATTGAAAAAGATAAATTATTAGATATTAAAAGTAATTTTAATGCTTCAATAAGTCAAAGAACTCCAGTTGTTAAATTACCTTTATTAAGGAAAAATGCATCAAATTCAAGACGAAAATTTAATGATAGAGAAAAATTATATAAAAATAAAAGTGCTGAATTTTTAATGAATAATAATAATAAAATTAAATTAAAACAAAATAATATTTCAAATATTTATCAAAAAAAATTAAATTCAAATATAATGGAAATGATAAGGAAAAATTATAAGAAAAAAGTAAAAACTATTATTAGGAAAAATATATTAGGTCGATTAGATAACAGTCCTTATATAAAAGAAGATTATTATTAAGAAATATATTCTAAATTTTATTTCATATTAATTAAATTTATTTATTTATTTTTTTGTAGAAAAATAAGTTCCCATTATATATAATCCAAAATTAAAAAAATTAAATGTTAATAAACGTAATTTTGAAAAATTTTTTCTTTCTTTATATAAAACTTTTGAACAATTTTTTTTAAGTTGAGCAATTAATTTCTCATATTCAATAAATACATTTTTATTAAAATTATTTTTTTTAAGTAAATAATTTGCTTCATTATTACATCTAAAAGATGTTATATCATTATTAAATGAACCTAATGTTAAAATTTTATTATCAATACAATAAGATTTCATATGCAATTGTTTATCTAAAAATTCATAAATTGTTGCTCCATTTTTTAATAATTCTTCAAATAAAATTTCATTTAAAAAAAATTTATAACTAATTTGTGTTCTTCTTTTTGCAGTTATTATTTCAACTTTAACTCCTCTTTTTAATGCTTTAATTAATATTTCTTCAATTTTTCTTATATTTAAATAATAACTTTGTATTATAGTTATTTTTTCTTTTGCATTATTTAAAATTTCTTCTATTTTATTTGAAATTTCTGTTTTATTTGGTGGAGATTCTTCTAAAAATTCTTCATATAAATTATTATTAATTATTTTTTCTTCAGGAATATAATTTTTTAATGTTTCTTTTTTTTTCTTTGAATTAAAAAAATGAATATTATTAATTATAATATTTCTAAAAAAATTGACAACTTTATTTACACATGGTGAATTTTTTAAATATAAACTTAAATCAATAAAATCAAAAGTTCCAAATTTAATTCCTCCATAATCATTATTACAATTAATAGATCCTATGAAAATATCATTATCAATTAATTTTACTTTTTGATGATATCTATTCATTGCTTTAGGAATATTAAATTTTAATAAATTTGAAGTTACGGGATTTGGTTTTATTATCAGTCCACCATTTTTCTTTAATTTTTTTATTAATGAATGTTTCATAAAAAAATTAATATATTCAACTATTAAAACTACTTGAACTCCTCTATTTGCAGCTCTAAATTTTTTATATATATATTACTCAATTAATTTATTTAAAGTTATACAAGCAACCATTTTATTATCCATATCATATGTAACCATATAAATCCTTCTTTTTGCTTTATCAATTTTATTCCAAACTTTATCCCAATATTCATCAGATTCTGAATATAATTTAATTTTTTCAGACATATTAATATTTATATAAATATTAATATTGAAATATTAATATTTTTAATAATTTTAATTTCCAAATTAAATCTAATAAATAAACAAACATTTTTATGATTTAAAAACATAGAATATAATATAATAACTAAAGAAGATATATTATGACATAATAAAAAAATTATTTATTTCTTGAGAATAACAATTATTTATGAGTTAAATAAAAAAATAATATCAAAACATTTAAGTAGAATTTTGTATTATAATTAAATTTAGACAAAAGTTCAATTTTTTAAAAACATTGTAAAAAGAAAAAATTTCTTAGTTATTTTGTTTTTAAGAAAAATTATTAAAAATGTAGGAGTAGATAAATAAATAAAAAAATCTAAAATAATGATATATATTAAATATTTTGTATTATTTTATATATAAAACATTATTTATTTTTAATTACCCTGTTTCTCTTTTTCTTTCTTTTTCTTCTTCTTCTTTTTCAAATAATTGCATAATAAATTCATTGGGAATAATACTTGTCAATAATTCATTTCTAGATTTTTTATATTTAGAAATCATTAAAATAATAATATTTTCAGCAAAAAATAGAATTAAAGATGTTAAAACAAAAATAGCAAAAACAATTATAGATAAAGTATAATATTTTTTAATTCTAGATTTAAAATTATTTTTTAAAACATTACAAATTACAAAATTACTTTGTCTAAGAACATATTGTGTCATTAATTGAATAAATTCTAATTTATTATCATCTAAATAAGAAAGAATAATATCTTTTGTTTTATTTAACTTGAAAAAATTATTAAATTTATCTCTTAAATAAAAATCTTCATAAAGAATAATTCCAATTAATGGTTTATTTAAAATATTAGTCATATTATATAAAGTATCTTTTTTTGAACAAATTTCTTTAGTTATTAAAGTTAAATTATTTGATAATCTATATTGATTGATTATTTTATCTAAAAGTAAATAACAAACAGAAATTTGATTATCAAAATCAAAAATTAAATCATCAAAATTATTAAGAGCAGTTTCAAATATAAATTTTTGAATTTTTTCTTCATTTTCTATAGAAGAATTATAACTATGTTGAAAAAAAAGAATATCATCAGAAATATAATCATCAATACTATCAGTTGAAGATTTTAAAACAATATTTTTAAAAGAAATAATAGCATTTGAAGTATATGAAAATCTTCTTTGATAAAAATCTAAAATATCAAGAATATTTTTAATAAAATCTTTAATTTGTTTATCCATTATAATTAAACAAATAAAAAAAGCTATAATAACAAAAGAAAGAAAAGAAAATATAACAATAGTAACAAATAATAAAGTTTTTGACTTTAAAATTTTAATATTTTTTTCATTATTTTCATCATCTAAAATACGAGTTTTATTATCAAATCCACTTCTTTTTTTTCTATTATCTTCATTAAATCTTTTATATTTATTAATTAATTCTTCATCACTATTTTTTATTTTACTTACTCTACCAGAACTATAATTCATTAAAATACTTTGAGAATTAGAATTTTGTTTTTTTAATTTTGTTCCAATTGAATATTCTGAATTATTAACATTATTATTAATAATTGTATTTTCATTTTTAATAGTATTTAAATAATAAGGTGTATTTCTATTTATTGAAATATTTGAAACTTCTTTTACTGTTGATTGAGGCTTCATTAATACTGGAGTTGGTTGATATACTTTTTTTTTCATTTTTGATGCCATCATTGAACATACTAAATTAAATAATTTTCCTTGATCTAAAGAATAAAATTCCTTTAATTTATTAAGACCATTTGAATTTATATCTATTTTCAATTTATTTAATATTTTTAAAAATTTATCACAAACTACACTTTCTTTAATTGCACAATTGAAATCTATTAATAAAAAAAATTCAAATATATTATCATCAAATGCAAAAGCTTTTGAATATTTTGAAAAAATTAAAGACATTAATATAATTGTATAGACAATTTCAACAAGGCATATTATTAATATTGTTAAAACTTCTTTTTTAGTTCTATTTCTTATTTTTTTTACAAATATATTTATTAATCCATTTTCATTATTATAAATAATATTATTTCCATTAATCAAAATATCTAAAATTCTTACTTCAAAATCAGTTAAAGCAAATGTAGTTGTATTTAAATAAAATTTAGAATTAAATAATTCTAAAATTCTATATTTACTTTCTAAAATATATTCAGAACTTTTATATTGAAGATATTTATCATAATTTGCAATTAAATAATCAAAAGCAGAATTATATGACATAGTATTATTAATTAAATTATGTTCTGCATCATAATTATATAAAGTAATATATAATTCATCTGAATTATCATTAAATTTTGATTTAATTTTTTGATCTTCATCTAAAATTTCATGTTGATAAGTTTTAATTTCTAAAACATCATATTGAATAATTTCTAATATTTTTTCTGATGTTAAATTAAATTCTGGATAATTATTACATTGTGAAATATTATTTACTATTTCAATATGCCAAAATGTATTCATTATTAAATTTGAAATTAAATCTCTTCTATAAATAATAAGAAATAAAATATTATGATATGTTTTTAAAAATAAAACAAATCTATTTCTAAAAATAATTCCTAAAATTATAATAATTAATAATCCTAAAATAAGAATTAAAAATAATATTTGAATAAATTTATATTGTATTGAATTATTATTTGGTGTATTTTCTTGTATAATAATTTCTTTTCTAATTCTTAATTTTTCAGCATTTAAATTTATTTTTGAATTATTAATTTTTGTTGATGATAAATTTTCATTTGAAGCTGGTTCATTATTAATATTTTGATTTTCTTGACCAATTTTTGTAGCATTTTTATTCTCATTTATTGAAGAAAGAGAATTTTTAATTATAAATTTTTTTGGTGAAGAATCTACTTTTATAGGTTTTAATATTGAACTCATTTCATTACTTGATTTTTTTTTGTCAAAAAAAGATAAATTTGATGTTATTTTTGATTTATTATTTACTTCAGTTGTATTATTTTCTTTACTTTTACCAATATTATTTGAATTATTTAAAAAATAACTTTTTCTCTTTTCTTTATCAATTTGACTTACAAAAGAATCAATTGGATAATAATATTTAATTACAAATAATTTCATATATAATTTATTACCATCTATTCCTTTATGATTATGAGTAGAATTAATTTGATAAATTTCTTGAATTAAATGATGTTCTTTAAATATATTAGGAATAATAATTGATTTTATTTCTTCTCTTAATCTCGATATTGGAATATTATTATAATAATTATTATTAGAAATATTATTATTTATTATTGTACCAGAATTTATATTTTCTTTTTCTTTTTCTTCTTCAAATGAATCATCATAATAATTAGTATTACAAATCCATTTATTAATAGAAACTCCTCTAATTGCCATATCATTTATTCTCTTATTAATACTTATAAATAATCCATATTCATCATTAGTAAATTCTTCCATTAAACAAGATGTATCAACTTCACATTCAGTTAAAAATTTATTAGAATTATTATTATCAGAATTATTTGAAGAATATAAAAATTTTTTTAAACCAGGTGACAATTCAAATAAATTACATTTCCTCTTATCAATAGTAATTTTTGTTTTCCAACCATTTCTTACTAAATTAGGAATTCCTAAATAAGTATTTGCATTTTTATCTACAGATTCAATAGAACCATCTTCATTAATTAAAACAAAACATAATTTTGTTTTAATTTTAATTTCTGGATTTTTATATAATAAAAAAGTATTATCAATAACTTTACTAATCATAGTAAAAATTTCAATTCCATTTTTAATTTTTGGTATTTTATTAACATAAACTAAAACAGGAATTAAAAAATCATTTGAATTTATAAAAAAACTAGCTCTAGTAATATTAATATAATATTCTTTATTAGTTTGAATAAAAGCTCTTATAAATTCATTATGTTTTGATGCAATAATAGGAGGAATAATTCTATTAATTTTTAATTTAGATAAATCATTTCTTGAAAAAGAAAGTAAATTACTTATTTTATTATTACACCATTTTACTTTTCCTATTTCTTGAGGATTACAACTTATTATCATTAAACCAACTTCTTCAATATTTGTCATTTTATAATAATCATCATCAATGAAATCTATATTTATTTTTGATATATTTCTAGTTGCTTTATTTGTGTGAATGTTTCTTAATAATAATTTTATTATATGTTCTGCTAATTGTTCATTATTCATTATATTTTTTAAAAAACAACAATATAAATAAAATAAAAATGAGTTATCTTCATATAATTTTTGAATTTTATCAAAAAAATTTTGTATTTTTGAAAATTTTCTATTTATTAATTTTAATATGTGATTCATATTTTCTATTGATATTATTCTTTTTTGTTTTCCTGCTAGAAATAACATCCAAAATTGTTTTAGTAAAGAAGTACATTTTGTTATTTTTCTTATGAATTTTTCATTTGATTTATCTAGTTTAATTATATTTTTAATATTTTGACGATTATGAATTGAATGAATATCTTCAAATTCTAATTGTTCATGTAATTCTTGAAATTTTTCAAATATATAAAATTGTTGTTTTAAACTAAATTTATTGAAACTTTCATAAAAATTTAGAAGAATAAACCAAGTTTTTGTAATATTATTTAATTTTCTTAAGTAAATCTCTGCAGTTAATAATTTAAAATAAAATGCTTTTTCATGTGATTTAATTGAATGAGTTAAAATAATTTGACAAACAAATTCATATAATTTATTTTGTTTATAATTTTTATTTTTATTCCCATGATTTTTTTTCTTTTTTAATTTAATTAATAATTCTCTAACACTTCCAATAATAAACATATTTATAATTGTCATTAAATATTTAACATTATTTTGAAGAATTGATTCTTGTCTATAATCAATTTCATTTTGTGAAACATCAGGAATAGTATTTTTAGTTAAACTTAATATTTCATCAATTTCTCTATATTCTTCTTTTTCTTCTTCATATTTTATATTGTAACATTGTAAAAAACCATTTACTATGATTTTATTTAATTTTTTTTTATAATTTACTATTGTTTCTATTAAAAAAACCATTGTTGGATAATCTTCTAAATTTCTTTCTCTTGTATATAATTTATGTGTTTTACTTAATAATATTACATTCATAATTAAATATCCTATTAAAATTGATGAAAATGATGTTAATAAAAAAGAATATATATTTAATTTTTTTTTACACATTATATATATAAAAAGTATTAAATTAAATATATTTATAGTTGATATTTGAAATATTATAAAATTTTGATAAAAATTTGAAAATTTACAAATAGTATTTTGAATTGTCCTTAATCTCATTAATGATAATATAAAAAATATAATTAATTTTATTTTTTCTTGTTGTTTACCTAAAAATTGAAACAAATTAAGAATAACTAAAGAAATTTTTTGTATAATATATAAAAAATCACTAAATGAATTTTCACTTTTCCCAAAATTATTATCACTAATTAAATTACAAGGATCATAAAAAATACATTGAATAATAATATAAAATAAGGTTAAAAATAAAATTATACCTGATAAAATAGTATATAATAAATGAATTCCTGAAAAACATTTAGTATTATAAATATAATTAACTGAATCAGAACAAGCAAAAGTACTTATTGTAATAGATAAAATAAGAATATTTAAAAAAGTTTTCATACATTGATCTTGAAATGAAAAAAAATAAAATATAAATTTTTTAAATCCTTTTACATTTATTACTGAAACTTTTGAAAACATAAAATAAAAAAATTCAGAATATTTTATTAAAAAAAATACTAATATTAATATTAATACAAATAAAAAAAAGTTATTTCCTAGTTTTGTAATATAATCAAAGAAATTAATAAAAAAAGACATTCTTTGATCATAATTAACATATAAAAATTTATTTTTATCAAAAGTACTTTTATAAATATTTGCATAATTTCTTATTTCATCATTTTTGAAATCTGAATAATTAACACTTAAAAAAAAAATTAATATGAATATTTCAATAAGTGATTCAATTATATATGTAATCTTATAAAAGAATTGATATTTATTTGAAACATATGAATATTTAAATAAAGAAAATTTTAATCTTTGAGTAATATTTTCATATATTTTATTCTCAAATGATAAAACCATTTTTAGTTAAATCAATTTTAAAATTAAATTAAATAAATGGAGAAAAAAGAATCAAAAAATGAAATATATCATTCAGATGAAAAATATAAAAAGAAATATAAAAATAAAAAAGATAAAAGGAAATTTAAATTATTTAAAGTTTTTAAAAGTGTTAATGATGAATCAGATAATTTTAAATTAGGTATTTTAATACTTTTAATTTTATTAATCATTTCTTTTTTATTTAAATTGACAAAATATTTAATTTATCCAATTTTTATTATGATAATAATAATGTTTCTATCAACTTTAAATTACTTTGATTCTAAAAAATATAAAATGGCTAAATAAAAATATTTAAAATTTTTAATTTATAATAAATAAAATATATATAATAGATAAATGAGAACTTTTTTAATTTTAATATTTTTAACAATAATCTTTGTTAATTCATATTTATATCAAATTCCTTTATTAAGAGATGGACTTCAATTATATGTAAATGTAAAAATAGGAAAAGAATATCAATTTAAATTAGCATTTGATATTTCATTACATAAAACATTATTACCAAATCCAAATTGTAAAATATGTAAATTGAAAAATTTATATGACCCATTTAATAAAAGTATAAAAATAAATGATTTTCAATCTCAAAAAAGATTTTACTATAATTTCACTGGTGTAGAATACATTGATAATATGACTTTTTCAAATTTTGATAATTTATCACAAGTTATTAATTTTATTTCATTTACAGATATATCTTATGTTACAAAATATTCTTCATATGGTTGTTTTCAACTTTCATTTATTAATTATAATTTTAATACATCAAAAAAAATTTTTGGTTTTCAAAATTCAAGAAAAGCAACTTTAGATATAGGAGAATTAAACACAAATATAATTCAAAATGTATCATTATTAAAAAATTATTCTGTAAAATATGATGAAAATAAAACAATCTGGTATTTAGAATCAGATTATATAAAAATAAATAATAATACATTATATGAAAAACAAAAAATAAAATTTGATATAACTACAAATGTTTTATATATTCCAAAAAAATTCTTTTTTCAATATATGGATATTATTTTTCCTTTATCAGGAAAATGTCAAATTATTGATATAGGAGTTTTTTTTTGTACATGTGATATTAATTATTATGAAGAATTTTCAAGTTTTACTTTTTTTTTTAATAATAATGAAACTTTCAAAGTTAATTCTACTGATTATATTCAAACTGGAGATACTTCAGTTAAAGATCCATGCTTAGTTGTTGTTAGTATTAATTATGATAATGATTATTGGATTTTTGGATATAATATTTTAGAAAATTATTATTTATTGTTTAATATTGATGACAATATTTTTAGTTTATATCCAAAAAAAAATATTTTAATTGAAAATTCTGAAATTCTTTTTATTTTAATTTTTTTAATTGTTACTTGTGTATTTTTATTTATAGGAATGTGTAAAATATATTCAAAAAAAGATGAAGAATATATAGAACCTTTAATAGGAGATGATAATGAAAATAATAATGATGAAAATAATAATGATGAAAATAACAATAATGAAATTAATAATGATGAAAATAATAATTATGAAAATAACAATAATGAAAATAACAATAATGAAAATAATAATTATGAAAATAATAATTATAAAAATAATAATAATGAAAATAATAATGAATAATAATGGAAATAATAATAATAATAAAAACAATATTAATAAAAATTAATATAATAAATTTATTTAGTTAATAATTAAATTATATATATTTTTGTAATAAAAAGACAAATAAAATTAAATACAAAAGAAAATTCAAAAATATAATAAATTTTATCTAAATTAAAACTTGAAACAAAAATAATAAAGGGAAAATAAAAAAAAACAAAATTACCATATAATAAATAAATAAATTTATTTAATTTTTATCTTTTACATTAAATTAAATTAATAATGCAGTTAAATATAAATGATGCAAGTAATCATTTTTCAAATGTGAAATATATTCAACCAATAATTTCAAAATCAAATAGTAGAAAAAGTTTAAATAAAATTTTAAAAATAGCAACAACAAAAAAAGAATTATATAATAAAAAAGAAAATGAACTTAACAATTCATATGAAAATATATTAAATAAAATATTAGAATCAAAGCCTTCAGAAATTAATTCAGTTCATTATTTAAAATCTTCTAACAATTTAACTAAAAATAAAAAAGAAACAGCAACTCTAGAAAGGAGAATATCAGTAAAAAATAAAAATTTATTCAGTAATGATAAAAATTTAAAAATTCCACAAATAAGTTCATTTTATTCAAATGGTAAATTAAAATCAAATAAAAATTCAAATTACTATGATTTAACTTTATCTGAAATGTCTAAACAAGGTTCACAATTTAGTGAACCTGTTTCTATAAATAATAGTAACAATGGTGTTAAAATATTTAAAAAAGTTGAAAAAGTTAATGTAATGAATTTTCAAATTACATCAAAAAGAAATAAATATTATAATAATTTACATAATCAAAATTCTTTAGTATTTGTAACTAATCAAATTGTAAATATAAATAAAAAAAATAAAAATGCTTTAAAAGATAACATTTATGAACCAATTATAAAAAATTGTGAAGAAATTATTCAAACTGAACCTTGGTCTATGAAAAATATATGTGAAATGAAATTTACAATTAATAAACCAAAAAAAAGGAGTTTTTTATGTTGTATTTAAAATATCAAAAATTTTATTTTTAATTAATTATAATATATATATAAAATAAACTTTTAATAAAACATAGTATTTGAAAATAAAGGAAATGAATTATATATCAAGAAAACTATTATAATAAATATACCTATTAAATCTATAAAATTTTCTTCTTCATTAGAGAATAAAAATAATAAAATATAGACATAAAGTACTCTAAAAGAATTTAACCATATATATTTTTTTGCTATTGTTAAATTTTTTCTATAAAACATTTTTAAATTAACAGCAATTGAAAAAAGTATTCCATTTATTAAATTGATTATTATATAAATTAAAGTAAATTTGAATTGAGAAAACAAATAATATATTATGCAAATAATAATAATGAAAAAATTAATATATAATAAGTGATTATTTAAATTATAGTTTGTTAAACCAAATTGTAAATCAATATAATTAATAAAACTTTGGCTTAATAAAGATGAAATTGATAATAAAACTCCTTTAATTATATTTTTTCTTGTTGAATAAAGAAATTCATTTGAAATTAATAAATAAGTTCCAATTATACAAGAAAAAATACAATAAATATAAATTTTGGTAAATTCAAAATTATTATTAATAAAATCTTTAGTCATATAAACAAGAGGAAATAAAACAATAATTAATTGAGATGTAATACATCTAATATATAATAAAGAATATAAAAAAGACATTAATCTAATAAATTTTAAAATTGCTTTTAATATAAACCATTTTTTATGAGGTAAATTTTTTAAATGAAATAATTTTACTTTTTGTAATTTTGATGTTATTATTGAAGTTATTATTATTGAAATTCCTCTAATAAATAAAATAGAAAATGGATTGTAAATTTCATTAAATTTATTTAGTAAATATTTTGGGATAAATACTCCAATTGAAAAAAGAATATTTGATAGCATAATATAGTAAAAACATTGTTTTTTAGTAATATTAGGTAATGATGATAATTTATTAGATATTAATGAATTATTTAAATTATCATCAAAATTCATGAATTATAATATAATTTAAAACATTCTTTATAATAATTAATTTAATTAATAATGAATTTTATTTAATTAAAATTTAAAATTTAATTATTTTTTTTTTGTGAAAAAAATTAATTAATTATTTCTTTTTTTTTTAAATTTATATATAAGAAATATTAATATTTTTTA
>Ga0256407_10009969_pt1 | contig 13450 bp, 9 predicted proteins | sample RumenRJG_04DNA_FD_193489 | JGI IMG/M metagenome (GOLD analysis project Ga0256407, IMG submission 193489) | Bovine rumen microbial communities from Lethbridge, Alberta, Canada - RJG_04 | ecosystem: Host-associated > Mammals > Digestive system > Stomach > Rumen | place: Canada: Alberta | collected... | reverse complement strand
ACGCCCTAACTTTCTTTCGCCAAATATTAGCTCATACTTTCAGCTGTAAATTGAGAGTTGTTATAAATACACTCAGTTATTAACTTAAAGTCTTTACTTACAGTCTTGTGTGTCAATATGTCAAAGAACTCTTCCTCTTACGAGGATAGTGGAGAATATCGGGGTCGAACCGATGACCTCTTGCATGCCATGCAAGCGCTCTAGCCAACTGAGCTAATCCCCCATGGATTTAAGTAGTCCCAGGCAGACTTGAACTGCCGACCTCCACATTATCAGTGTGGCGCTCTAACCAACTGAGCTATAGGACTCTATTTGGTCAGAGGGGGTTCCTCTGCCCAGCCTCATACATTCTCTATATATAAACAGCGTGTAGTAAAGAAGCACTGGGTTATAATCGCAAACCTTGCTTAACTTGATTAGGACAACCTAGGATACCCTAGACATCCTAAAATAATCGTCCTCTCCAGAAAGGAGGTGTTCCAGCCGCACCTTCCGGTACGGCTACCTTGTTACGACTTAGCCCCAATCACCGGTTTCACCCTAGGCCGACCCTCGCGGTCACGGACTTCAGGCGCCCCCGGCTTTCATGGCTTGACGGGCGGTGTGTACAAGGCCCGGGAACGTATTCACCGCGCCATGGCTGATGCGCGATTACTAGCGAATCCAGCTTCATGGGGTCGGGTTGCAGACCCCAATCCGAACTGAGGAGCACTTTAAAGATTTGAACCATGTTGCCATGATCCTGCCTTCTGTATGCCCCATTGTAACACGTGTGTAGCCCCGGACGTAAGGGCCGTGCTGATTTGACGTCATCCCCACCTTCCTCACACCTTACGGTGGCAGTATCAACAGAGTGCCCAGCATCACCTGATGGCAACTGATGAAAAGGGTTGCGCTCGTTATGGCACTTAAGCCGACACCTCACGGCACGAGCTGACGACAACCATGCAGCACCTCCACAGCGGTCCCGAAGGACGTCAACATCTCTGTATCCTTCCGCTGCAGTTCAAGCCCGGGTAAGGTTCCTCGCGTATCATCGAATTAAACCACATGTTCCTCCGCTTGTGCGGGCCCCCGTCAATTCCTTTGAGTTTCACCGTTGCCGGCGTACTCCCCAGGTGGGATGCTTAACGATTTCTCTTGGCCGCTCACAGTATATCGCAAACAGCGGGCATCCATCGTTTACCGTGCGGACTACCAGGGTATCTAATCCTGTTCGATACCCGCACCTTCGAGCTTTAGCGTCAGTAAAGGCCTTGTTGGCTGCCTTCGCAATCGGAGTTCTTCGTGATATCTAAGCATTTCACCGCTACACCACGAATTCCGCCAACATCGAACTCACTCAAGACTACCAGTTCGCGACGCAGTTCAGCCGTTGAGCGGCTACATTTCACGTCACGCTTAATAATCAGCCTGCGCTCCCTTTAAACCCAATAAATCCGGATAACGCCCGGACCTTCCGTATTACCGCGGCTGCTGGCACGGAATTAGCCGGTCCTTATTCATGCGGTACCTACAAAACAGCACACGTGCTGCACTTTATCCCCGCATAAAAGCAGTTTACAACCCATAGGGCAGTCTTCCTGCACGCTACTTGGCTGGTTCAGGCTCGCGCCCATTGACCAATATTCCTCACTGCTGCCTCCCGTAGGAGTTTGGTCCGTGTCTCAGTACCAATGTGGGGGACCTTCCTCTCAGAACCCCTACTGATCGTAGGCTTGGTGGGCCGTTACCCCGCCAACAACCTAATCAGACGCATCCCCATCCCTTAGCGATAAATCTTTGTTCCAGCTCAGATGTCCTCATCGGAAAACATAGGGTATTAATCCGACTTTCGCCGGGCTATGCCCTACTAAGGGGAAGGTTGGATACGCGTTACTCACCCGTGCGCCGGTCGCCGACAAGGAAAGCAAGCTTTCCTCTCGATGCCCCTCGACTTGCATGTGTTAAGCCTGTAGCTAGCGTTCATCCTGAGCCAGGATCAAACTCTTCATTGTAAATTTTATGTTTTCAACAGAAAATTTACGAGCCTCCGTCGTCGCTCAGCATAGCTCAAGTGAACTTGGCCCTGCATTCGCTCCTAGAAGCCTTGTATAATTTCTGAATGTCTCTGTCTCAGAACGACTATCCAGTATCAAGTTAAAAGCACCTTTTCAATATCATAATTGACGGTTTGTTCTTTATTACCCAAGTACCTATGTCTTATATAAGCACTCGCTTCTTGTACTACTTCTGTCTATGTAAATCTTTCAAAGAACTCTTTCTTAATCACTCCCCTCGTTTGGAAAGCGGGTGCAAAGGTACTGCTTTTTTCTGAACCACCAAAACTTTTCGAGAAAAAATTTCAGTTTTCAAGTGGTTTTTTTACACCTCTTGATACATATCAACCCAAAGACACATATATACATTATTTTTAATACGCGCGAAAACATACCCTCTTCCGTCACTTCATCACCACCCCTTCCTTGCCCCTACCATCTCCCTTGCTATCCCCTACCAAAGCCCTACCTGCATCACCAACTACGTTAATTTCTGATAAAACGATGGCTAATGGCAAAAAAATGCGTACCTTTGCACCTTAATTAATAAGATGTAACGAAAAAAGTATGTCAACGATACTACATATTGAGACCAGTACAGACGTCTGCTCTGTTGCCGTTTCCGAGGACTCTCATGTGATTTTCCACCAGGAAGACCACAGCGGTCCGAACCATGCAGAGCGACTTGGCACGATGGTTGACGAGGCTATGTCGTTTACCGACAGCCACGCCATCCCCTTCGACGCTGTAGCCGTAAGTTGCGGTCCTGGTTCATACACCGGCCTGCGCATCGGAGTGTCGATGGCAAAAGGTATATGCTATGGCAGAAACCTGAAGCTGATTGCCGTTCCGACCCTCGAACTGCTGTGCGTACCTGTATTGCTCCGTGAGATTCCCGAAGAAGACGCCCTACTCTGTCCTATGCTCGATGCAAGGCGTATGGAGGTATATGCAGGAATATACGATCGTGCTCTCAAACCCGTAAGGGAGATTGGTGCCGACGTTGTAACAGAGGACACCTACAAGGAATTCCTTGATGCACACCCTGTGTACTTCTTTGGCAATGGTGCAAAGAAATGTATGGAGACAATTAATCATCCCAATGCCCATCTGATAGAAGGTATCGAGCCACAGGCCAAATGGATGCAACCTCTGGCAGAGCGCAGAATGCTCAACGAGCAGTTTGAAGACGTGGCCTACTTCGTGCCATTTTATCTAAAGGACTTTGTTGCCAAAATGCCAAAGAAGCTATTAAATCTATAAATCGCAAATCAGTAAATCGTAAATAATCACATGGATATAAAAGGATTGGATTACAACACTCAGCGTTCGAAACTTATCATGTCAGAGTACGGACGTGAGATACAGAAGATGGTGGAATATGCCTGCGAACTCCCCACAAAGGAGGAGCGCCTTAAGTGTGCTAAGACCATTATTCGCCAGATGGAGAACAGGAATCCCCAGCTGCGCAACAGTGCTGATTATGAGCAGACTCTCTGGGACCACCTCTATCTGATGAGCCACCGCGAACTCGACATCGACTGGCCCTACGACGTGTCGGAGGCAGACAATATTCTTGCTAAGCCCCAGCCGATGAAGTTGCCAAACGAGAATATCAGACTACGCCACTATGGCCATCTGGTAGAAGCCCTGTTCGAGCAATTGAAGACAATGCCAGAAGGTGAAGAGCGCGATGCCCTTGTGAAGAAGACAGCCAATCAGATGAAACGAGACCTCGTGATGTGGGGCCACGGCTCTGCCGATGACGAGAGGATTGCCAGCGATCTGGCACGTTTCACTGACGGGAAGATCCAGCTCGACCTCAACACATTCGTGTTCGAAAGAGTGAACCTCAACGACGACAAGCAGATTGGTAAGAAAAAGAAATAACCCAAGCCTATGGCATCATTTATCATAGAAGGTGGCACTCCGCTAAGTGGTGAGATTACCCCTCAGGGTGCAAAAAACGAGGCTCTGCAGGTAATCTGTGCTACTCTGCTCACCAATGAGGAAGTGACGATACATAATATCCCCGACATCCGCGATGTAAACAATCTCATCCAGTTGCTGAAGGATATCGGTGTGAAAGTTAAGAGAGAAAAGGTGAGAGGTGAGAGAAAAGGGAATACCTATTCCTTCCAGGCAGATGAACTCTGCCTCAAATATCTGGAGAGCGATGAGTTTGTGCATAAGTGTGCACAGCTCCGCGGTAGTGTTATGATGATCGGTCCACTGCTTGCCAGGATGGGCAAAGCAGTTATCACCAAACCCGGCGGTGACAAGATAGGCCGTCGCCGTCTTGACACGCACTTCCTCGGTTTCGAGAAACTCGGAGCGAAATTCAATCATATCGAAGGCCGTGATGTATATGAGATTGCAGCAAAGAAGCTTAAGGGAACATACATGCTTCTCGACGAGGCATCAGTGACAGGAACGGCAAATATCATCATGGCAGCCGTCTTCGCTAAAGGTACCACCACGATATACAATGCAGCCTGCGAGCCATACTTACAGCAGCTATGTCACCTTCTGAACAGCATGGGAGCCAAGATCGGTGGTATCGCTTCCAATCTTCTTACCATCGAGGGTGTAGACCACCTACATGGTGCAGAACACAAGATTCTGCCCGACATGATTGAGGTTGGTTCATTTATCGGTATGGCAGCGATGTGTGGCGATGGAATACGTATCAAGGATGTCAGTGTCAAGGATCTTGGAATCATACCAGATGCCTTCCGTCGTATTGGTGTGAAGATGAAAATCGAAGGCGACGACATTTTCATTCCAAAACAGCGGCACTATGAGGTACAGTCGTTCATAGACGGTACAATAATGACTCTCGCCGATGCTCCTTGGCCAGGACTGACACCCGACCTGCTCTCTGTGCTCATCGTTGTTGCTACCCAGGCACGCGGTTCGGTGCTATTCCATCAGAAGATGTTTGAGAGCCGCCTGTTCTTCGTCGACAAGCTCATCGACATGGGAGCCCAGATTATTCTTTGCGACCCTCACCGTGCAGTGGTAGTGGGTCACGACAGGAAGATCACACTCCGCGGAGGACGAATGTCGAGTCCTGATATCCGCGCAGGTATCGCCCTGCTTATTGCCGCCATGAGTGCAAAAGGCACAAGCCGCATAGACAATATCGAACAGATAGACCGCGGATATGAGAATATCGAAGCCCGCCTTAACGCCCTCGGCGCCAAAATTACAAGAAATGATTAGAGAAGAAGAGGTATATAAGATCGGCAAGCTGGGAAAGACCCACGGTGTGAAAGGAGAGATAAGTTTTCTCTTTGACGATGATGTGTTCGACCGTGTTGAAGCAGACTATCTTGTACTGATGGTTGACGGTATCCTTGTGCCATTCTTCATTGAGGAATACCGTTTCAAGAGCGACTCTAATGCCATAGTGAAGTTCGAGGATATCGACACTCAGGAGAGAGCCAGCGGACTGACCGGATGCGACGTATATTTCCCACGTGACCTGGCCGATGGTGACGAAGACACCATGAGTTGGGCAGAGATCGTTGGTTTCGAGATTATCGATGCCAACACAGGTAAGATCGCGGGGCGCATCGCCTCTGTCGACGACACTACGATAAACATCCTCTTCGAACTGGAAGACGGCCGTCTCATACCAGCCTCCGAGGAACTTATCACAGATGTAGACAAAGATAATAAGACCATTACCATAGACATCCCTGAAGGGTTGTTGGAATTGTAGAATTGTGAAATCGTCAAATAGTAAAATGAAAAAGCAAATAGCCATTCTCGGTTCTACGGGATCGATAGGGACACAGGCACTTGAGGTCATCGAGGAGCACTCTGACCTTTATGAAGTATACTGCCTGACAGCAAACAACAAGATAGAACTCCTGGCAGAACAGGCACATAAGTTTAAGCCTGCAGCCATTGTCATTGCCAATGAGGCACGATATGACGAACTGAAGTCACTTATGAGCGACCTGCCCGATGTGAAGGTGTATGCCGGAGCTCAGGCACTCAACGAGATAGTAGAGGCAGGACCTATCAATATGGTCCTGACAGCTATGGTGGGCTTCGCTGGTCTTAACCCAACGATACATGCAATCAAGGCAGGCAAGACCATCTGTCTTGCCAACAAGGAGACACTCGTAGTGGCAGGCGAGCTTATCCTCCAACTCGCCCAGCAGTATCACACGCCTATCCTACCCGTTGACAGCGAGCACTCTGCTATCTTCCAGAGTCTGGTTGGCGAGGATCAGAACCCTATAGAGAAGATTCTACTGACAGCCTCCGGCGGTCCATTCCGTCTGAAGACGATGGAAGAGATTGCCCATGTGACTAAGGCCGATGCCCTGAAGCATCCCACATGGGATATGGGTGCAAAGATTACTATCGACTCTGCCTCTATGATGAACAAAGGCTTTGAGGTTATTGAGGCAAAGTGGCTCTTCGGAGTAGATGCGAAACAGATACAGGTATTAGTTCATCCACAGAGCATCGTACACAGTGCTGTGCAATTCCAGGATGGCAGCGTAAAGGCCCAGCTCGGAGTACCCGACATGCGTCTGCCGATACAGTATGCCTTCTCTTTTCCACAGCGTCTGCACCTCAGCGGTGAGCGTCTCAACCTCTTTGCTGCACAACATCTTGACTTCTTCGAGCCCGACCTGGAGAAGTTCCGTTGTCTGGCTCTCGCCTTCGAAGCTATCGACAAGGGCGGCAACATGCCTTGTATCGTTAATGCTGCCAACGAGATTGTCAACCGTGGTTTCCTTGAGGACAAGTGCGGTTTCTTGCAGATGGGCGACATCATCGCCGAGACAATGCAGCGCGCCACTTTCGACAAAAATCCTTCATACGACACATATATCGCGACAGATGCAGAGGCACGTCGCATAGCAACAGAACTGATGAAAAGGTAAAAAAGTAAAAAGGTAAAAAGATTATGGAAGTATTTCTGATAAGACTGTTACAATTCATGCTGGCTATAGGCCTGCTTGTGCTGCTCCACGAGGGCGGCCACTTCTTCTTCGCCAAACTCTTTGGCGTACGTGTTGATAAGTTCTACCTCTTTTTCGACCCCAATATATGGAAATGGGACGGTAGCCTGTTTAAGTTCAAGCCCAAGAACAGCGACACTCAATATGGTGTAGGCTGGTTGCCTCTTGGCGGCTATTGCAAGATAGCAGGTATGATTGATGAGAGCTTTGATACCGAACAGATGAAACAACCCGAGCAACCCTGGGAGTTTCGTGCTAAACCCGCTTGGCAGCGACTGCTGGTCATGATTGGTGGTGTATTGGTAAACTTCCTCCTTGCCCTGTTTATCTACTCTATGATACTCTTCTACTGGGGCGACACATATATCCCTGTAAAGAATATGACTCTCGGTATGAAGTTCAATACCGAAGCCAAGGCTCTCGGCTTCAAGGATGGAGATATCCTGATAGGTACGGAGAATGGTGAGTTTAAGGATTTCAGCGCCGACCTCTACCGCGACTTGTCTGAGGCTAAGCGGGTGGATCTCATCCGCGATGGTAAAAAGATGTCACTGAACTTGCCTGGCGACATCAACCTTCTGGGAATGCTTAAGACAGAACCAGCTTTCGTTCGTCCGCTCGTGCCTGCAGAGATTGACAGTGTGATGGAAGGAACACCTGCTGCAGAGATAGGACTCCAGAAAGGTGATAGGATTGTGGCCTTCAATGGTAAAGCCATAGACTCTTACAACGAGTTTAGTGCTCAGATAGGTATCCTTGAGGACATGATGACAGCCGCCAAGACCCAGGCAGACAGTTTGAAGGTACGAACAGCAACGATTGTTGTCGAACGGAGTACAGAGTTTAGAACTGATAGTGTAGAGTTTGCTTCCGCCATTGCCAAACTTGACACTTTAAGTTTCACGTTAACCTCCGATCTTAAGGTTGGCTTTGCAGTAAAGGCCCTTGCAGAAATCTACGAGCCATATACACGTGAGTATGGTTTCTTTGAGAGCATCCCTGCTGGTATCAAGTACGGTTGGAACGTGCTTGCTGGATATGTAGGGGACATGAAATATGTATTCACTGCCGACGGAGCAAAGTCACTCGGAGGATTCGGAGCTATCGGAAGCCTCTTCCCACCAGTATGGGACTGGTATCTCTTCTGGAAGATGACCGCCTTCCTGAGTATCATCCTCGCCTTCATGAACATCCTTCCTATCCCTGCCCTCGATGGTGGACACGTGCTGTTCCTGCTCTACGAGATGGTTACACGTCGCAAACCTTCAGAGACATTCATGATTCGTGCAGAATATGTAGGTTTTGGAATACTAATACTGCTGATGGTAGTTGCCAACCTCAACGATATCCTCCGCTGGTTAGGCTACATGTAATATATAACATGTAAGAACAAAGGCAATTATGGGGTCGCAATCATGGGGTCGGTTCTGATGATCAGATTTTAGCGAAAAATCGATCGAAAGAACCGACCTTGTAATCTGGACAAAAATCTATGATTCCTTTTCCATTATACAAGAAAGTGGTAATTGGTGGAACATTTTTATGCCTTATAGCCAGTAAGCCATAGGTACATGAGCTGATCGGCTACATAGTATTCGCCGATGCTGCTGGTGATTAAGCCAGTGGAAAGTAGTTTCTTTATAGCCTGCTGAACGCTACTGGCCGATGTAAGATGATGTCTGCGGATAAATGCACCCGATGTGATTTGGCGTGCATGACCATCGTGGGCAATGGCATAAAGTAGCTCTTTCTGTGGCAATGTAAGTCTGGAGAGCAGTTCACTATAGTGATGATCAGCTTCTTTAATCATGAGACTTATCGAGTTCTTTATAATGTCTAATTTACATACACTTCCCTTTGGTGTCTGTGCATAGGCTTCTCTGAATGTTTTCTGATTATAATAGGTATTGCCTTCAAAAAGATGATATACATAGCTGATAGAATCTGAATCTATCTTTCTCTCATTAGTGCTGAAATGATAGTTTACAAAATCAGTATATTTATCTTCTTCCAGTATCTCAAGGCTTTGAATATCGGCGCTATTGTAGAATGGACGTGCCGAGTCAAGAAACATCTCTTCTAATAGGCGTCTCTCGCTACCTGCAAAAATAAACTGTGCATTAGTTACCTTCTGCATCTGTGTTCTAAGTGTTGCCTCGATGTTTTTCTCAGGATAGTTGGTTATCTGTTGGAATTCATCGATAGCTACAATGCATTTTTTGCCCGCAAACTCAAGTGTTTTGAAGATTTCTTCAAGCGAATAGCTTGGGTTCTGAATGTTTCCTATTGCCAGTCCAAATACAGGAAGTGAGGTCATAGGGTCGATTGTGATGTTTCCTATGAGCGATTTCATTGTTGCCAATGCCAGTTTCTGCATTTTCTGACCTTTGCTGGCAAGGGTGTTGAATACGCTTTTACCAAGCTCGTATGTAAATTCTTGTATAGACGAGGTTTTAAGTATATCGACAAAGAACACGATATAGTTATCTTTGATGACAGGCTTGTCGAAACAATGATAAATGAGTTGGGTTTTTCCTACTCTGCGTGGCGACATCAATACGATGTTGGCGCCAGAGGTCATCTTTCGTATCAGTGTTTTCGTCTCTTCTTTTCTGTCGCAGAATAGCTCTGCAGGAATCTTACCTGATGTGATAAACGGATTAATTGTAATGTCCATAACTCATTGATTTTTCTGCAAATATAAGCCATTTTCTCTATATCACCAAGAGATTATTCAAAAACAATTATTTATTTTGAATAATTTAACTTGAATTATTGAATTTGAATAATCGAAGATTCCCCAATAATATAAACTTTTTCATTTGTTAATAGAAATTTTATTGGGGAATTCGTTATTGGAAAAGCCGAAGAAGCCTATAAACACTGAGAATTTCGAGAGAATTGGCTGTCAGATTCCGGTTCTGAAGGTCTTGGGTTTGAATCCCAACTGGATCACATGGGATAGGCGAGGCCAATCCCTTTTTTATTCTACAAATTCCCAATAACCATCACGTTTGCCATTCACACGTTTGATTATCAACTTCTCTTGTAGGGCAACGGTTATCGACTTGACTGTTCGCTCAGACTTCCCGATAGCTGCGGCAATCTCCTTTTGAGTGGCAGAACGATTCTCATGGATGATGCGAAGGACTGCAACCTCTTCCAAAGTGCAATTTTTGCACTTAGAAGGCAATTCTACCCCCATTTTTGCACTTTGAATCTGATGATTTGCACTTTGACTGGTCTTTTCATCAGTATCCTTGCCCCAATCCACATGCATGATTCTGTTTCTCAGGTCATACTCCTCACCAAGCAGCATGTTACGGAAGAATCGCTCCAGATAGAGCGTCGTCTCTGAAATTCCTGCAGTTAGATCATTGTAGTTGGCCCGTACTAGCGCATTACGGAAATACCATGAGTTCTCGGCAAACACATCGTTCACCACATTGAATCCCAGCGTACGCAGATATTTAATCATAAACACCGCTGTCGTTCGCGTATTGCCCTCGCAGAAAGCATGTATCTGCCAGAGATTGGCACAGAAGCGAGTCAAGTGGCAGATAGCCTCATCGATATTCAGGTTGGCATAATTGAACTCGCGTTCCTGCCCCATATCGTAGGCCAGTGTGTCGCTGATAGTATCAGCACTGGCATAGAATACCGTCTTACCACCAAGCACCCATTCATTCTTAGTAATGTTGTAGTCACGGATACGTCCAGCCAACTTATAAATACCTTCAAACAGCCGACGATGAATAGAAATGAGCTGTGCTGGGGTAAATGAGAATGTCTTCTCTTCTATTAGCTCAGTGATTCGCGCAGCCACTTTGTCAGCCTCTTCCGTTCGATCGTGCTCCACCTCTTTGCGTCCTGATACCGACTTGTAATATGAGTCTATCAGTTGTTTCGCCTCACCAATGCTGATGTCACCCTCTATGTGCCGTTTTGCCGTATCAAGCAAGTAGTCGGAGGTTTGAAGCCTATCAACCTGCTGCAAACCAATGGCCACCTTCCACGCTTCGCTACGTTCACGTTGATTCGGCTCTCCCTGGCGGATGTATTCATCCAAGCCTTGAATGGTATATTTCTGTTCGTCGCTCATCCTATTTATATTTTTCGATGTTGCTAACGTATGCAAAGATAATCAAAAAATTGCATATATGCAAATATATGCGAGATTATTTGCATATTTCAGATAACATTCCTATCTCTGTATGACTCAGAATCTGTCCCCATGAATAGCAGGGCATGAGCGAAAAAAATCAAGGGTCGGTTCTGATGATCATTTTTTTATTCTCACAACTGTTGTATAACACCAAACGAAACTCCAGTAAGTCTGGATAGTTGACGCAATCCTGCCCCCATTCTCTTAGCGGCAACGAGAACTTCATTACGCCTCACTTTCTCTTAATGGAAGCAATAAATTCTCGAGAGAATTTGACGATTACCTCACTACTTAGCAATTGTTAGTACGTATCTAAGCACAAAATTCTCTCGAGAATTTTCCTGCTACCATTAACTAAAAAACCTGAGAACCCGTATCTTTCATCGAGTTAGTACCCTATGCAAATGTTAAGAAACAGGCATTTTGATATAGTTTGGGGCAAATTTATGTAGGCAACATGTAGGCTTTATGTAGGCTTTATGTAGGCTTTATGTAGGATGAAAACAAAGCTATCTCTATCAAATACAGAAAGTTATAGCGTTTTTATGTAGGCATGTAGGCTCCTTTTGAATTTTTGCACAGAAAAAGAACCAAAAAGTAGCATGAGGCGATAATGACATAGACCATCACAACCTGTAAGACTGTTGGGGTTAATCCATCGATGCTGGCGCCTGGGAGTGCAGCCATCTTTGTCAGAACGCTATTCAGCAGACCTACTACATATAATAATAGGTACGCGAGGGAGGGAACGATGAACACCAAAAGCGAGAGATAGAGGATAAGCGTGGTGGCAGGGATGACGACGAAGTTCGTTAGAAGGAAATAGGTGGAGAAACGTCCGAAGTAATAGGCAATCAATGGAGCGACGCCTATCTGTGCAGCACAGGATACAGTCACCATTGCCCACACCCACCTGACAATCCGATGCGACAACAGATACTCCTGCGAGAACACGCCCTCGAACAATGGATAGAGAATCAGAATGGCAAAGACAGCCATAAACGACATCTGAAAACCTACATCGAAGAGTGACAGCGGATTGACAATCAACAGAACTATAGCAGAGAAGGCCAGCGTGTTGACAGACATCTTATCGCGATGCCCCAACGACATCAAGGCATAAATGCTCAGCATCATGGCAGAGCGTACCACACTTGTAGAGAGCCCGACGAGAAAGACGAAAGCCCAGATGCTCAGTATAATCAACAACTGTGAGGCCATCTGCCAACGACGTCCTCGAACCAATAGCGACAACAGGGTGTAGATAATGCCGAGGTGGAGTCCGCTAAGGGCCAATACATGAGAGGCTCCAGTGATGGAATAGACATCTTTGAGTTCCTTGGTCAATGCCGACTTGTCGCCCAGAGCCATAGCTGCCACAACAGCATAGGCATCAGCTGATTGATAATTTCTTATTCTGTCGAGGATACTGCTACGTAGTTTCAGGAAGAATAGTTTTGAGCGCTCCAGCCTTGAGATGCCGGAAAGTGAAACCTGAGCCTTCTGCCATTTCCAACTTGAGACAAAGGTATTCCCTGAGAAACCATGAATCTCAAGATATCTACGATAGTTGAAGTTGCCGCTATACCAATCACTATTGGGGTTGATTTTAGACTGCACCTTCAGCCCATCACCGATCCTCAAAGCTTTGCTCCTGTCGTCCTTATAGAGATAGCATTTCAGTTTCTGTCCATTTCCTGTGATAAGGATATCTACTGCCATTGTCTTTGGTTTCTCAACCGGTTCACTCATCACCACAGCCTCATAGGCTACCTCTTCTTCCGGCCACGTTATTTTACTTTTCTCCTTTTGCCAACTTATCAGCAGCCACCCAAGAAAAAAGAAACACATTACAATTGCCACAGACTGAAGGACCTCAAATCTCCACAATAATACAGACACCACTACCATCCCGATAAATATCGGTAACAGCGGTATCTCTGCCATGAGATAATCTCCAATAATTATACCCACCATCATACAGATGGCAGGCATAAGCAATGGACACTTTTCAAGCAGATTGTTTCTCACAATGTATGCAGTTTAATCCTTTACCACCATTTTGCGCCATTTCAGATATCCCAGCACAGCAATGACCACATATAGTCCGTAGAGTGAAGCCTTGAATGGAATATCCTTATAGAAATAGAGTACACATGTGACAACATCGACAGCAATCCATATAAACCACTGTTCGAGGTATTTATGAGCCAAAGCCCAGATGCCCACGATGCTCAGTGCCGTAGTAAAGCTGTCTG
>Ga0256407_10009963_pt1 | contig 13453 bp, 12 predicted proteins | sample RumenRJG_04DNA_FD_193489 | JGI IMG/M metagenome (GOLD analysis project Ga0256407, IMG submission 193489) | Bovine rumen microbial communities from Lethbridge, Alberta, Canada - RJG_04 | ecosystem: Host-associated > Mammals > Digestive system > Stomach > Rumen | place: Canada: Alberta... | reverse complement strand
TCTGGAAGTGAACGTACCAGAGGGAGCCTTCTATCTCTTCCCCAAGTGCTCTTCATTCTATGGCAAGAAGACACCCGAGGGCAAGACCATCGAGAACTCTACCGATCTGGCCATGTATCTGCTGGAAACAGGACACGTTGCAACCGTAGGCGGCGATGCCTTCGGAGACCCTCAATGTTTCCGCATGAGCTATGCTACAAGTGACGAAAATATCGTCGAAGCTATGCGTCGTATCAAGGAAACTCTGGCTAAATTGCAATAATTTGCAGTATTATTGAGTTAAAAGTTCTTAATTTGGCAAATAGTACATTGAAAATCGCTATCTTTGCCAGACGATTCTACTATGAACATTTACAAACATAATTCATTTAATAACTAAAAAAACAAAAATTTATGGCAACTACACAGAAGGCTGCAGCCCCAGCCAAAAAGTCGGGCTTCGGAGGTGTTAAAGACGCATGGATCATCCTCGTTATTTGCGCTATCGCCGGTTACAGTGTTTGGTATTTCGTAATGGGTAACCCCGACAACTTCATCGGTGGCGACCGTTCTGGCCATCCCGCTAACCTGCTGGGTACCGTTTATAAGGGTGGTTTCGTTGTAGGTCTGATCCTCACCCTGTTGTTCACAGTTATCTGCCTCGGTTTCGAGCGTTTCTTCGGTATCAAGTCTGCTTCTGGTAAGATGAACCTCGCTAAGTTCACCTCTCAGGTAAAGGCTGCCGTTAAGGAGCAGAAGTTTGACGAGGCTAAGGCTCTCTGCGACAAGATGCAGGGTTCTGTAGCTAACGTTGTGCTGGCTTCTATCAACATGTATCAGGCTGTAGAGAACGAGACCAACCTGAAGAAGGCTGCTAAGATTGCTAAGATTCAGCAGGCTCACGAGGAGGCTACTCAGCTGGAGATGCCTACTCTGCAGATGAACATGCCTATGGTTGCTACTATCGTATCTCTGGGTACCCTGACCGCTCTGTTCGGTACTGTGCTCGGTATGATTGGATCGTTCCAGGCTCTGTCTGCTGGTGGTGGTGCTGACTCTATGGCTCTGTCTGCCGGTATTTCTGAGGCTCTTGTGAACACAGCATCTGGTATTTTGACCTCTTGGGTTGCTACCGTAGTTTACAACTTCTTCTCTAACAAGATCGATAAGCTGACTTTCGCTCTCGACGAGATTGGTTACACTATTGCCGCTACTTACGATTCTAACCACAACGAGGCTTAATCTTTAGTTCCATTTCAAAAACCTTTAAATCCGTTTTAGAATGGCTAAAGTTAAGATACAGAAAAAAGACATCTGGATCGACATGACACCAATGTCGGACGTGATGACTCTGTTGCTCTGCTTCTTCATGTTGACATCAACATTCTTGACGCCGGAGCCTATTCAGGTCACCACACCGAGTTCTGTGTCTGAGAAGAAGGTGCCTGAGAGCGACGTTCTGAACATTTTGGTATCACCAAAGGGTCAGATCTTCCTCGGCACTGAGAACAAGAACCACATGAAGTCCATGATGGAAGAGATGACCGACCGCTTCGGTGTCTCTCTCAACGCTACCCAGCAGAAGCACTTCCTGGAAGATGCTATGGTGGGCGCCCCCATGGACAAGCTTGCTCAATATCTCAGCCTCGAGCCCGAAAAGATGAGCGAGGCTATCCAGATGCTCGGCATTCCCACTGACAGTATCAGTGGCGGAATGAGCGAGTTCCAGATGTGGGTGAAAGCCGCCCGCGATGCAAATCCTGACATCAAGATTGCCATCAAGGCAGACTCTAAGACCTCTTACAAGACTGTAAAGGCCATGATGAATGAACTTCAGGACATGAGTGAGAACCGTTATCAGTTGATTACCAACCTTCAAACTGCACAGGAGGAATAAACTATGGCAAAAAAGAATCTATCCAAACAGAAGAAAATGGATACCCGCGTGAACTTCACGCCAATGGTAGACATGATGATGCTGTTGATCACTTTCTTCATGCTGTGTACCACACTGGCTAAGCCCCAGTCTATGCAGTTGACGATGCCGTCAAACGACGACAACGTACAGAAGGAAGACAAGTCGGTAACGAAGGCTTCTCACACTATTACTCTCTATCTGGGTGCTGATGACCAGATCTGGTATGTAGCCGGTCTGCCCAACTACGAGGACCCCTCATGTGTCAAGAAGACCACTTACGGCGCCAAGGGCGTTCGTGACGTGCTCATCAAGCACACCACCGAGGAAGGTGTCAATCCAGTTGCTAAGATCATGTTGGCAAAGAAGGAGTTGGATGCCAAGAAGTCGGCTTACAACAGCCAGATGACTGATGCTCAGTACGAGGAGCAGCTCTCTCGCATCAAGAAGGGTGAACTGCCCAACGGTGAGAAAGTTCCTACGATGACCGTCATCATCCGTCCTCTCGACACTGCCACCTATGAGAATATGATTTCAGCACTCGACGAGATGCTCATTTGCAGTATTGATAAGTATGTCATCGACAAGATTAGCCCCAACGATCGTGAACTGATCGAAAAGGCTGGTGTCAAATAAGTTGATGTCTAACCACTAAAAAGTAAGTAGAACTATGTCAAAAATAGATCTTATTCAAGACAGCTGGGTAGAACTTGTCTTTGAGGGCAAGAACCACGCTTACGGTGCTTATCAACTGCGCAAGGAAACTGGCAAGCGTAACTTCTATGCTATACTCACCATGTTCATCATCGCTGCCATCATCGGTGCCATTGTATTTGTCAAGGGTGTCGTTGAGAACGCAATGAAGACAGATGTAGGTATTGAGGCCGATATTGAGCTCGCTCAGTTGGCTGAAAAGAAGGAAGCTAAGGTTGAGAAGAAAGAAGAACCGAAAATTGAGAAAATTGAAGTAGAAAGGGTTAAGAGTTCTGTGAAGTTCACCGCTCCTGAAATTAAGAAGGACGAAGAGGTGAAGCCCGAAGAAGAGTTGAAGTCACAGGATGACCTGAGCAAGACCAACACCGCTATCGGTGCGTTCGATGTGAAAGGTAACGACGAGGCTGCTGGCGAGGTGCTGAAGGCTAAGGAAGTTATCGCACAGCCCGAACCCCCGAAGGAGGAAGAGACAAAGGTGTTCGACGTTGTTGAGCAGATGCCTTCATTCCCCGGTGGTCAAAGCGCTCTGTTGCAATACCTGAGCAGCAACATCAAGTATCCGGTAGTTGCTGAGGAGAACGGTATCCAGGGACGTGTTATCGTAACGTTCGTCGTTGAGAAGGACGGTTCGATTACCGACGTTCGCGTCGTCAAGTCCGTTGACCCGTCACTCGACAAGGAAGCCCAGCGCGTGGTTAAGAGCATGCCGAAGTGGATTCCTGGTAAGCAGAACGGTGCGCCTGTACGTGTAAAGTACACCGTACCAGTAACCTTCAGACTGCAATAATTTCATGAACAGAATTGCATCCATTTTTATTGGATTAACACTCATTTTAGGCTTGTTCCCATCCTGTGGGAACAAGCCTAAAAATACTCAGGCAGAGAAGGACTACCAGAAGGCAGCCCGCTACTTCACTGCCGATGAGAGCTTCAGTCCCATTCTGAACGAAGCCCTCGACGTATTCCTCTACAGCAACGCCCTCGACACGCTGGAGGCCGAATACACCAACGAACAGGACGCCATCAAGAAACTGATGAAGTTGGAGACCTGGCTGGCCTTCACCACCCGCGACCTGACAGCCAAAGAGCGCCAGAACCTGATTGACCGCAAATACATGCCAAGGACGATACCCATCGCCTATGATGGTCTGGCTATCATTGTCAATAACAGCAATCCAGACACCTGCATCACCGTCAAGGACTTTAAGCGTATCCTCAAGGGCGAGCTCGTGAACTGGAAAGACCTCTACCCCACATCTAAGCTGGGCACCATTGATGTTGTCTTCGACAATCCCTTGTCAAGTACCGTACGCTGGTGTGTAGACTCCCTGCTGGAGGGTAGGGAATTCAAGGCTCCCAACATCGGAGCCGTCAAGACCAGTGCTGCCGTGATAGACTATGTGGAGAAACACGAGAACTCCTTGGGAATTATCGGTTCCAACTGGCTTAACGACAGCCGTGACACCACCAATGTCACCTTCAAGAAGAACATCACCGTGATGAAGGTCAGCCGACTCGACTCCGCTACCGTAGCCAACAGCTGGCGACCCTATCAATACTATATATATAATGGTAACTATCCGCTCATCCGCACCATCTACGCCCTGCTCAACGAGCCCCGTAGCGGACTGCCCAGCGGTTTTGCCCACTTCTGTCGCCTGCCGAAAGGACAGCTGCTCATCCAGAAGTCAGGCCTTCTGCCCATCCAGTATGGCATGAACAACAGAACCATATTTGTGAATAATCAATAAAAAAATAAACATTCATAACTGAAAAACGTCTTATAAAAGAGTAACCTCTAAAAAATAAGAATTATGAAAGCTATTAAATATCTATTCCTCGCTGCGCTGACCGCAGGTTACAGTGCAAGCGCCATTGCCCAGAGCGGCACGGATGCCGACGTACAGGCTGTCAAGAACATTATTAGTCAGAAACCCGCTGATCTGGAGAAGCAGATGAAGCCCTTCTTCAAGGCCAACAAGAAGAATGCCGCCAATCTGGTGGCCTTCGGTCGTGCCTTCTACGAGGCTAAGGACACTGCCAACGCTAAGGCCTATGCCCAGCATGCCCTTGCCGCCAGCAAGAACAAATGTGCTCCCGCCTTCATCCTGTTAGGCGACATCGAGGCCCTTGGCGACAATGGTGGTCAGGCTGCTGCCCAGTATGAGCAGGCTATCTACACAGACCCCAAGGATCCTGAGGCTTACTACAAGTATGCTAACGTCTATCGTAAGATCAGCCCACGTGGTGCTGTAGCCAAACTGGAAGAGCTGCGCCAGCAGCGTCCTGACATCGCTGTCGATGCCCTCATGGGACGTATCTACTACATGTCTAACGACTTTGATGCTGCCCTGGGTGCCTACAACAAGGCCGACAAGTCCAAGATGGAAGAGCGCGACCTCAGCGACTACGCCATGACCGCCTTCTTCAAGCAGAAGTACGATGTAGCCCTCGACGTTGCCAAGTACGGTCTTACCAAGAACCCACGTCATGCTGCCTTCAACCGTCTGGCCTTCTTCAACAGCACTGAGCTGCAGAAGTGGGACGACGCCCTGATGTATGCTGATGCCCTGTTCAACAAGTCCGACTCTGCCAAGTTCTCATACTACGACTACACCTATTATGGCAATGCCCTGAATGGTGCCAAGCAGCACGAGAAGGCCATCGAGATGTACCAGAAGGCCCTGCAGCAGGAGGACATGGACAACAAGGCCAAGCGTGCCGGTGTCATCAAGCAGATCTCTGATGCCTACAAGGCTCAGGAGGACTATCCCAACGCTATCAAGAACTATCAGGAGTATCTGGACAATATCGAGAAGGCTTCTGCCAACGATATCGCTGCACTGGCTCAGCTCCACGTTCAGCACGCCAGCAAGAAGACCACTGCTGAGGAGCAGGCTGAGTGCTTCATCATGGCCGACAAGACCTACCAGGACCTGGAGAACAAGTTCGAGGATGCTGCTGAGTATGCTACCTTCATGCGTGCCCGTGTGAACTCTTACATGGACCCCGACCAGAAGAAGGGACTTGCTAAGCCTTTCTATGAGAAGCTCGACCAGCTGATTGGTGGCAAGGCCAACAAGGACGCTACCGACAAGGCTCGTCTGACCGAGAGCTACCGTTACCTCATCTCTTACTACTTCGTCATCCAGGACAACAAGGACACCGCTAAGGAGTATGCCCAGAAGCTCTTGGCTATTGACCCAGAGAACGAGATCGCTAAGCAGGTGATGGAGTCTAAGTAAGCAATTGTAACTATCTGATGATATATGGGCTGGCCTTTAGGGCAGCCCATTTTTCAGTCAACGAAGAAACATGGAGACACTAAAAGAGAAGACGACACGCGGCCTATTCTGGGGTGGCATGAACAATATGGTGCAGCAGGGACTGGGTCTGCTATTCGGCATCATACTGGGTCGTCTGCTGAATCCGGAGGACTATGGTATGATAGCCATGATACTGGTCTTCCAGCTGATAGCCACTGCCCTGCAGGAGAGCGGCTTCAAGAGTGCCATCGGCAATCTGAAGGAGCCACAGCACGAGGACTATAACAGCGTCTTCTGGTTTAACATCATCGTGGGTGTTGCGTGCTATACCATCCTGTTCTTCGTAGCCCCGCTGATAGCTGACTACTACCACACGCCAGAGCTGGTGCTGCTCTGCAGGGTAGCCTTCCTTACCATCATCTTCGCCGCACTGGGTACGGCACAGTCGGCCTATCTGTTCCGCAACATGATGGTGAAGGAGCAGGCGAAGTGTAACATGACGGCAACACTGCTGTCGAGCATCATTGGTGTGACGCTGGCCTTCCTGAAATGCGGTTACTGGGCACTGGCCATCCAGTCGATGGCATATATCGGACTGAACAGTCTGCTGTTGTGGTATTTCTCCCCATGGCGTCCCACCCTGCATCTGGACTTCGATCCCGTCAGATACATGTTTAAGTTCAGCAGCAAACTGCTGGCAACGACCATCCTGGAACGTATCAACACGAACGTGATGAACATCCTGTTGGGTCGTCACTTCACCAAGCACGAGGTAGGTAACTACAACCAAGCTTACCAATGGAATAGCAAGGTGTTCTACCTGCTGCAAGGTACGTTGGCACAGGTGGCACAACCGGTCTTCACCAATGTCGCCGACGAACAGGAGCGACAGCTGCGCATCCTCCGCAAGCTGATGCGTTTCACCGCCTTCCTCGCCTTTCCCATGCTGTTTGGCTTTGGCCTCGTCGCCCAGGAGTTCATCGTGCTGACCATCGGTGAGAAATGGCTGGAGTCTGCCCGTCTGCTGCAACTGCTATGCATCAGCGGTGCCTTCATACCCATCAGCAGTGTGCTCACCAATATGCTTATCAGCAAGGGCAAGAGCGGCACGTATTTCTGGGTAACCTTCGCCCTGTGTGCCACACTCATCGCCACCATGCAGGCGCTCTATCCCTACGGCATCCGCACGATGGTCGAGGCCTACGTCATCATCTATGTGCTGTGGACGCTGGTGTGGCATTTCTTCGTCGGCCGACTGACGGGCTATAGCCTCTGGGCCCTGCTGCTCGACATCATGCCCTTCACCGTAATAGCCTTTGGCGTGATGGCAGCCACGTGGTGGGCTACGCAGAGCATCAGTCTGCTGGCTTTGCTCTTAGTCACACGTATCGTCATGGCGGGAGTGCTCTACTATATCGTCATGCGGCTGTTTCGAGTAAAAATACTCGAAGAATGCATGACGTTTATCAAAGAACGGGCTAAAAGAAAATAGTTTTTTATGAAAGTCATAGAGTCTCAGCTCATCAGCCGCCTGCGTTTCCCCATGACCCTGGCTGTTGTTGCTCAACACTGCATGGGAACAGCCTTGATTGACTGGGAGACACTGGGCACAAAGGACATTCCTGGTCTGGTAAAGACACTGGTCTCTGGCATCGCTGTCCAGGTGGCTGTGCCCGTATTCTTCTTCATCTCCGGTTTCCTATTTTTCCAAGGCGTGACCACGATGAATCGAGACATTTATCGTTCAAAGATAGTCCGTAGATTTCACTCGCTATTCATCCCCTATATTCTCTGGGGGCTGCTGGCCATACCCCTACTGTCACTGACCAAGTACGGTGAGACACTGACGGGCACTACCTCCATGACAGAGCTGTACGACTTCTGGCATCATCTGAATCTAAAGACCGTGTTCTGGAGCTATCGGGCATCCATCAACGAATTCCCTAACCTGTTGGGTTGGTCAACCATCTACGCCTCTCCCGTGCTGGGGCCGTTCTGGTTTGTACGCGACCTGATCATTGCATCCCTACTATCGCCGCTCATCTGGTGGTTTGTCACCAAGACCAAGCGTTGGGGATTGGTACTGCTCTCAGCGGTCTATCTGCTGAGAATATGGCCACAAACAGCCGTCAATTGCCAGATACTGCTCTTTGTCTTCGGTGCCTACTGGAGCCTGAACGGATGGTCACTCACCTTCCAGAATGCGCTGTGGCGAAAACTATCCTATGTCGCTGCGCTGCTCCTGCTGATAGTGCTCGTCAGACTAGAGGGCAACGCCACCTATTGGGGATACCAACTGATGCCGCTCTTCACCATCGTAGGAACGGTGGCTGTTTTTAACATGTGGAGAAGTAGTGGAGAGAGTATCGACAGACTAACGCAATGGCTCTCCAAGAGTTCCTTCTTCGTCTTTGCCCTCCACATGATTTTTACGCTTCCCTTGGGTTTCTTCGTGACAAAGGCACTGTTCCGCAATGCTTCTGGATGGCTGCCTTCTACCCTGCAATATCTGCTCACACCTTTTGTCATCTATGCCATCAGCCTCTTCATCTACTGGATGATGGAACGACTGACGCCACGACTGCTCTCTGTACTGACGGGAAGCAGGAAGTAATATGAGAGGAATAAAACGAACATTTGCAACATATCATCATAAGGACAAAGAATGAGAAAAGGCCAATTGCTATTTGTTCCCTCAGGAGGCTTAGCCAACAGGATGAGAGCCATCGCGTCAGCCTATACGCTGACACAGCAGACAGACAGTGACCTGCAGGTGGTGTGGTTCCAAGACTGGGCATTGCATGCACCCTTCCGCAGTATCTTCGAAGAGACACCGTTGGTAGCCGTCCGCGAGGCAACGCTGGTGGACCATCTCATCTACGACCGTGCCCGCAAGAAGAACTTCTTCCTGCCTGCCCTGCCCCAGCGTATGCTCTTCCAACGACATATCAAGGAGCAAGACGTGACACCCCTGAAGAAGCAGTCGTTCGACTTCGAACAATGGGCACGTGGCAAGCGTTGCTATATGAGTTGCTATCAGGTGTTTGGCAGTTTCCCTGACAATCTGTATTCCCAACTATTTCATCCTGTCAAGGAGGTGATGGGTGTTGTTGACAGCTATCGCAGCCAGTTCAACAGTCACACCATCGGCCTGCATATCCGTCGCACGGACAATGCTGAGTCGATAGCCAAGAGTCCTACAGAGCTATTTATTAATAAGGTAGGCGAAGAGATTGACCAGCACGATGATGCCAAGGTCTTTCTGGCTACTGACTCTACAGAGGTCAAGAAGGAGTTTATCGCTGCCTTTGGCACCCGTATCATCACCCCCCAGGAGGAAGCCTGTCGCGACAGCATCAGTGGCATACGCGGTGGCGTCATCGACCTGTGGACGTTGGCCTCCACACAGAAGATCTACGGTTCAGCAGGGTCGTCCTTCTCACCAATGGCCGCCAGCATTGGTGGCGTGCCACTGGAGATCATGAACGTCCAAACAACCACTTCCTGAAGAACGGACTGACACGCAGGATATTGCTGGTGATGATGCAGAAGCCAATGACCAGTAAAGCTATGACGATTGTCGCCAGCGTGTCGAGTACAAAGTTGTGGCGATACTTATCGAAAAACTCACCAATCGTTGGCAAGTCGGGCAGGAACAGGTAGTGTATCAGATAGATGTCCAGTGTGCGTCGTCCGATATATTGCAACGAGGCACCCATCACACTATATTGCGTGAAGTACTGCTGATAGTGGCGGAAATACATGACTACCATGGTCAGCAAGATAAAGCGTGCCAGCGTCAGCGGAAGAATGGCCCACGCCATACGGAGCGTATGCCACTTCAACGTGTCCATAGCCGCAAAGATGACCACCACAACGATGATGGGGTAGAACCAGCGAGAGTCCATCACCTTCTGTGCCTGTTCCCAGTAGCGATGTACGATATTTCCGTAGATAAAGAACGGGAAATACTGGAACACCTGTATCAGACTACTATCGTTCATAAACTCGTTGGGATGTCCGCGCCAGCCAAAGGCCCACGAGAAATATTTGGGAAGATAGCACGTCTCATAGCAAACCATCGACACCAAGAACAGCAGCGTAATGGGTATCCAGGACTTTATCTTTAGCTTACTCTCGATATAGGCGAACACATAGTATATCAGGAACATGTACAAAAGCACGATAGTAAACCAGAAGCCTCCCTTTGTAGGTATGTGCAGCCATTCTTGAGCCGTAGCCCACATGTCTTTTGTCAGTATCATGGCTGATAAGAGGAAGAATACTGCCGTAGGGATAATCTGCACGCGTAACTTCTTTCCTACCAGCTGACCGAAGGTAGGCAGATTCCATACCAGTGAGGCTTTGTAAGCCAGGAAGCCACTGACAAAGAAGAATAGTGGCATGCGAAACAGTACAAGGAATTGTAATGATGTCGATACGCCACGAGGTATCTCGAACGCCACGGATCCTACATGGTTAGCCACGACGAGTATCATAGTAAATCCGCGCATGGCATCCAGCCATTCCAGTCGTTGTTTCTTCTGTGGTCCCATATTCTTATTTATAGTGTTTGTTACCTGTCAGTTTTATAATACGGTTCTTGATGCCTTTCCAGATGAACGCCCAGTTGCCATAACGCATATTCAGCCATAGCTCTTCCAGCGAATAGCCTATCTTACGCCACGGATGTCCATAGGCATTGATGCGATAGAAGCGATGCAGATAGTCCACATTCTCTATGACATAGCGAGGATGTCGAAGTGGGAAGTCCAGCTCATGACGCTGCATGGTAAACATCCTGCGTAGTGCCTTGGGCATTGTTTCCAGCGAACCCGCATAGTGGGTGGAGCCACCAGCCGTCACGCCCAGATTGTTCACGAGGTTCTTCGTAGGCATGATGGCCAGTCCGTGATTGAACATCATACAAACCCAGAAGATGCTCTCGTAGTACTCTTTCTTAAAGGCACGATGGTCGTAGCACATATTGAGCATCGTCTGTCGATAGCGGCGTTCCTGAGTCAATTGGCGTAGCTGGTACATGTTATACTCATCATCGAGGAACGAATACTTACCATCCCATTGGTCGATGACACGACGCCACGAGGCCCATCCCCAGATGGAGAAGACGGTGGTGAAGAAATAGTCGTCAGGTACATCGGGAGTCACCTCGTCAGTATTGAATCCTGCCACCATCACGATACGCTCATCATGCTCATAGCGGTCGAGCATCTCCTTACAGAACGGGAAGAACGACTGCGACGGCACATCGTCATCCTCCAGCACGATACACTTGTCGACAATGGAGAAGGCCCACTTCTGAGAGATATACTCAGAAGGGTCGCAGCCAACGTTCTGCTCCTGATACATACGATGTACCTCACACTCCCAGTCAATATCCTCTGCTATCTCGCGACAAGCCTTGATACCTGCCATGTCGCGCTCACCTCGTGGGCCGTCCTGATAGAGGAACAACTTAGAGGGACGGGCCTTCTTGACCTCGGCGAATACCTGTCCGAACGATTCTGGACGATTGAAAAAAAGTAACAATACTGCAACGTCTATCTTTGCGGGATGTTTCATGGGGCGATGATGTTATTCATAGAATTCTAGTTCTCCGACATGTAGAGCCAGTTTGTTTAAGTCGGGCAACTGCATATAGTCGCCAAAAAGATGACGAAGGTGGGCATCAGCATTGCCGGGAACAGGCAACTGGTATCCCTCAAAGTCGTGCGTCGTCAGTGGGAATATCTCGTCAGCATAACGAGGGTTATGGAAGGGGATACCCATGCCGCTGGTGATAGTCTTTAGAGGTGAGAGGTGAGAGGTGAGAAGTGAGTGGTGAGAGGTGAGAGGTGAGAGGATAGCGCGGAGGAAGGGATACAGGATGCTGTTGTTCAGCCAGAAGATGCGACGAACCGACTTGATGGCTTTGGCATCGTCCGTGCTGGTACGCCAAATCTTATACATGTGTCCGATGGACTTCTCCGTCAGCTTCTGCATCCAGATAGGATGCAACTCCATAGGCAGGATATCAATGTATATGCCTTGCTCCTTCCACATACGGTCATAGCCGTTTTGCTCCAACATCCTTGAACGACGGTCGCGCACCTTGGCGTAGCAGTAGAAGTAGTTGGGATCGGTCTTGTCGTTCTGTAGCGCCAGCCAGTCGGGCAGTTCCCGAGGCAGCACCTCCATCAGGCGCAGATAGTCCGAGCGCATCATCTCGATATCGAGGTCGTCATCCCAAGGGATAAAGCCATTGTGGCGCATAGCACCAATCAGTGTACCACTGCTCAGCCAATACTTGATATCGTGCTTCTTGCATATCTTATCGACCTCCAGCAGGATGTCGAGCATACGCATTTGCTGGCGGCGCAGCATAGAGCCATCAGGATTGAAGCGTTGACGCAGTTCTTCGTTATTCATTGGCCAATTAACTTTGTGATTATATCCAGAATATCTCATGCTCACGTCGCTGAATAAAGCTTTCACAATCAGGTTCATTGCCCAACAAATCGTAAAGCTTGCAAGCAAAGAGCACATCATGAAGACCTAAGCCCGTATTATAACAAAGAATGCGCTCGTCTGCGCCCTCACGTCCCGGCTCTTCACCTAGCAACACACGACTGAACTCCGTATAGCGGCGGAATTTACTAAAATACTTGAAGCCACATACCTGTCCTGTATCATCGCCATAGACTTTGTCAAAAGCAAGGTCACAGTTCTGGAAGCCACGAGAGTGAACGGGAATGACAAGTATACCTGGACGGAAAAGGCTGTCGTTAGGACAAAACATATTGGTGGGAGCAGAAGTGACACATGAGATGACAATCTCGGCACCAGCGATGAACTCGTCGATACTGTCTATTATCTCAAAGGTAACGTTAGCATAGCCAGCCAGCCGTCGCTGCATACGTTCAGCTTGGTCCTTGTAGCGCAAGAGACGGAAATGTACAGGTGCCCCATTGGCCATCTCTATCAGACAAAGTGCAGAGGCGCATGCCGTATTGCCCAGTCCCATCAATGAGTATATGTTCGACGTTGTAGCACGGAAGGTACGTACTGTCAGTGCCGTAACAGCTCCCGTGCGCATAGTCGTTACCCAGTCACCGTCAATAATGGCCAACAGTTCGCCACTATGACTGTCATAGAGCAGAATGTCACTCTTTAGTGCAGGCTCTTGACCTTCAATGCGGCTTACAACCTTGATACCGAAACGGCCATAAACAGGCGGCAAAAGGGCAGGCATGGAATTAAAGAAATCATCACCTTGCGGATGAATACTCAACTTGGCAGGTAGTTCCGACTCATATTTCATACGGAACGACTGTTCCACCCAGTTGATGCATTCCGCGGGAGAAATCGCTGCTTTGCGGATATGCGTAGCCGAAAGTATAGCTACACGTTGTTCTGTTTTCATCTATCTTGTTATTTGTAATATTGTTCTATCAACGGGATGATGCTGTCAGGCACCAGTCCCTGGATGCTTTGTCCTTCCTTCACCTTCTGCCGTATCTCCGTGCTCGACACATTGACGAGCGGAGCATTGAAGGTGCCAGCATAGCCCTCACGCGGA
>Ga0256407_10009962_pt1 | contig 13454 bp, 9 predicted proteins | sample RumenRJG_04DNA_FD_193489 | JGI IMG/M metagenome (GOLD analysis project Ga0256407, IMG submission 193489) | Bovine rumen microbial communities from Lethbridge, Alberta, Canada - RJG_04 | ecosystem: Host-associated > Mammals > Digestive system > Stomach > Rumen | place: Canada: Alberta | collected... | reverse complement strand
ATATTATTTTATATATTCAAAAATAAATAAATCAAAATTAAAAAAAATATTAAAACATGTCAACCCCAATATTAAACAATGTAAAAAACCGTTTCTTCTCAATCCCGGAAGCAGTCTTAAATTGTTTAGAACCAGAGCCAAAAATATCTGATTTTCATATAAATAAAAAACTCGAAGCAGGATCCTTTGGTCAAGTATTCCTAGTAACACATAAAATAACAAATGCAAAATATGCAATAAAAGTAATAGATAAAAGAAACCAAACAAACATAGAGCAAAAAACATATTTTAACAGAGAAATTGAAATAATGTATAAAATCCATCATCCAAACGTAGTAAAATTATTTGGTAATTTCGAATGTGATGATTACTGTTATTTAATAATGGAATATATATCAAAAGGAAATATATATAATTTAATACCAAAAGATAGAAAAAAAAAATTACAAACACAACTTGTAGCTTCATTAATGAAAGATGTAATATCAGCAGTTTATTTTTTACATAATATGAATCCCCCTATTATTCATAGAGATATTAAACCAGAAAATGTTCTTTTAGCTGATGGTAATATTGCAAAATTAACTGATTTTGGTTGGAGTAATTATATTCAAGGTAATGAGAAAAGAAATACTGTTTGTGGTACTCCTATTTATTTAGCTCCTGAAATTATTAATGAAAGTGGTCATGATGAAAAAGTTGATATTTGGTGTATTGGTGTTTTATTATTTGAATTAAGTACTGGGACTATACCTTTTGCTGGGAATGATATGGAAACTTTGAAAAGGAATATTAATTCTGTTAAAATTAATTGGCCTAGTCATATTAATCTAGAAGCAAAAAATTTAATTAGTAAAATATTGAAATATGATCCTTCATCAAGAATTAGTTTAAGAGAAATGTTAATGCATCCTTATTTTACTAAATATTTTCCTAATGCTGTTGATTGTTTAATTAAACCTAATCCTAATTTAACTTATGTTCCTTTTGTTGTTAGTAAAGATAATCCTTTAACTTATAATCCAATTGCTGATGATAAAAATAATCATAATGATAATAATAATAAAAGTCAAAATGAGAGAATTAGAAAAAATAGTACTGATAATATTATTTCTTCAAGAACTCATAATAGAAAAGTTGGTAAATCTAAAGAAAAAAATGATAAAGAAAGAAGTAATAATAAATTTAGGGATGTTTCACCTATTCCTATTACTAAATTAAGACTAGAAACTGATGAAAATGTGAGTAAAAAAAATAATAGTTATATGAAATTAAAATATAATATTCTTTTAAAAAATTATGAGAAATTAGAAAGTGAAATTGAAGTATTGAAAAAAACAAATCAAGATCCTAATCTAAAAGAAGTTGAAAGATTAATTAATGAATTAAAAGAAAAAGATATTAAATTAAAAAATTTAATTAAAGCTAATACACTTAATAATTCTAAACATAGTTTTAATAGTAATAATAGTAATAATGATAATCTTGTTAATAAATTAGAAAATGAAAATAAAGAATTAAAAGAAAAATTGTATCAATTAGAAAATTCAATTTGTAGAAATCCAAGAGATAGTTTAAATATTAAATTATCTAATATTAAAGATTTTTCAACTGAAAAAAATAAAGTTGATGAAGCAATTATGAAATTAAAAGAAAAATTAAATGATAATTTAAAAAATTATTTAAATGATATTTTAAGTTATAAAGAAAGAGAAATTGAAAATTTTAAAGAATCTCAAGAAAAATTAAAAATTAAAGAAAAGAATAAATATAAAATAGTCCTTTCAGGTATTGAACAAACATTAAAAAAAAGAGAAAAAGAAGTTATTGATATGAAAGAAAAAATTAAACAATTAGAAGAAAAAATAAGTAAAGCTAATTTATGAAAAAAATTAATTTATCATTTATAATAATTTATTATAAAAAAATAGAAGATATTTATAAATAATTTCATTTTTTATAAAATAACTCTTCTTTCTTTAAAAATGTGTTTTCCCATTAGAATATATTTTCTTAGATTCATTAAATGTATTTATTTTAACATGATTACTTTTATTATTATTGTTATTATTTGTATTATAATTATTAAATGATTTTGGAATTAAAAGTTTTTTACTTTTAATATTTTGATTTTTTAAATTTTTCTGTAAAGGAGAAAAACATATTGAATAATTTCTTAGTAATTTATTAGAATTTTGAGTTAAACTATTATCAGTATTTTTTATTGAATTTTTACTTATTCTAGATGAATTATTACTTATATATTTTTTCCCTTTATTATTATAATTTAATGGTTTCATATATTTTGCACTTATATTATTTGAACTTATTAATTTTTTTTTTTGAGAATTATTATTTCTAATATTCTCTTTATTTTCATTTGACAATAAATTTGTTGTACTTAATGAAATTTTATCTTTACTTTTACTCTTATTTCCTAAATTAGATTTATTTAACCATGACATAATTTTACTTTTAAAAATGGGATAATTGAGATTGCTATTATAATTATTTTGATGAATTCTATTATTTTGAGGGATATCTAAACTTATTTTTTTATAATGACTTCTATTTGTATTTGATGAACAATTTTCTTTATTATTATTCTCTTTAATATTATCATTTAATTCCATATTATCAATAAAATGAAAAGATTCATTTTCTAACATTTCTTGAATTTCTGATTTTCTTTCTAAATGATTTATATTATTTTGACTTTTATATGTATTTTGAAATTTATCTTTTCTTTTTTCTATTTTATTGCTTAATAAATTTTGGAAAAAATCTTTTTTAGATTTACTATTTATGTTTAAATATTTTCTCTTTTCACAATTTTTACTTTTTGATTTACTACTTTTTTTGTTATTTTTATTTTTTTCATTTTCAAATACATTATTTACTTTATGAATATTATTATAACTAACACTATTATGATTACATCTTCTTTTATCTTTTAAAGTATTTTCATTCTCCTTTATTTTTTCTTTATTATTTTCTTTAATAGTACTTTTATCATTATTTCTAAAAGTTAACACTTGAACACTATTAGATTTATTTAAATATTTATAAACACCTTTTTTTAAAGTTTTTTTCCTTTCTAAATAATTATTCCTTTCACTTTTTAAATTCAAAACTTTATTTTTATTATCATTAATAGAACTAGCAGAAAGAACATTTCTAAACTTATTTTCATAAACAATTTTCTTTGAATTTTTCTTATTAATTTTATTACAAACAATCTTTTTAAAAAAGCATTCCTGTGGAACATAATTAAAATAAAAATACCCTTTAAAAACTTCAGTAAAAACTTCATTACTCATATATTCTCTATATCTTTCCATAGTCTCATTTCCAATTCTTTCAATCATTTCACAATAATTTTTATCAAAATTTTCTTCCCCAAAATTAGGAATAAAAGGAGCTTTAATTTTTTTTTCCTTTAACAAATTCCAATTAACATCTTTCATCCAAGGATGTTCCATTAAATCTTTAATTCCATTTTTAAATCCTAATCTTTTTTCTGGTTTTCTCATAAGTAAACAATTAATAAAATTAATACTATTTTCACTCCAATCATTACATAAATCAAAATAATTAATTTTAGCTTGTTTATGTAAAATAAGATCTTTAATTTCATTTCTATTTCTTCCTAAATAAGGTCTATAACCTAAACAAAATTCAAAACCAATAATTCCCAAAGCAAAAAAATCAGAAGGAAAAGAATGATTTTGAATAAATAAAACTTCAGGTGACATATAACCAGGAGTACCACTTGTTTCACTTGAATTATCATCTTCATTAATTTTAGCAATACCAAAATCCGTTATTCTTACATAACCTTTTGAATCACATACTAAATTTTCTGGTTTAATATCTCTATGTATAATATTTTTTGAATGAATATATTCTAAACCTAAAATTATATTTGATAAAAAAAATTTTGTTTGTTTTTCTGAAAAAATATGATTTTTTGATATGTGATATCTTAAGTCTCCTCCAGTTAAGTAATCCATTACTAAATATAAATTTGAAAAGTCTTGAAATGCAAAATGCATATTTACTATGAATGGATGATTTAATTTTGATAGTAATTCTCTTTCACTTATTATACTTTCTTCACTTCGACGATCGATTATTTTTACTTTTGACATTTCTTTTAAAGCATATGTTTCTTTTGTTTTTTTTAGTTGGACTTTCCATACTTTACCAAATCCACCTCGGCCTATTATATATAGGAATTCAAAGTAGTTTCTGTTTAAGTTTTTTTCATATTCTTTTTTTATTTCTGTTATATTTGAATTTTGGATTTTTATTTCATTTTGTCCCATTATTAATTAACTTATTAAATATAAAAAATAATATTTTTATATTTTTTTTTTTAGTATTTATTTTTTTTTTCTTAATTTAATTTGATTATTGGATGAAAAATAATTGTATATTTTTAATTATTTATTAAATTATATGAGATTTTAAAATTTTATTCAATATTTATCTTCAAAATAAAATAAGAATTCACTTTAATTTAAAATTAACGTCATATTTTAAATAACTTTTAATTATTAAAAATTATTATTTTATTTTTTATCAAAATAAATATTTAAATGGGTAAGTATATAATATACTAAAATTTAAATTATAGTTGATTTTTCACATCCATCTAAATTAATAGGAACAAGTCAAATATTAACCCAAATAGTATTATGGATAATTTCAATAGGAATTTTAGATTTTCATATAATACCAAAAACTTTTAATGAAAATCAATATTTACAATTTTTACTTTATTTCATATGTGTCCTTCATCAAATTTGTATGATAAGAAATTTTTATTGTGTTGTATATACAACATCAGAAATTGATTTAATACCAAATGATAAAAAAAAAGAAAAACAATATGAAAATTATACAATTTGTAAAAAATGTGGAGAATTAAGAAGTCCAAGAAGTCATCATTGTTCAATTTGTAATTTATGTATTGATAAATTAGATCATCATTGTATATTTTTAAATAATTGTATTGGAAGAAAAAATTATAAATTTTTCTGTAGTTATATTTTCACTTCTTTAATTAATACTTTAATTATGATAATATTATCAATTTATCAAATTAAAAATTTTTTATTTGAAATGAAAAAAGAATTTAGTGAGAAAAATTATAATCCATTTCCTTTTCAAATAATATTAAGAACTCCTATTACTATTATATTTTTAGGTTTTTTATCTTTAATTTTTTCAATTGGATTACTTTATTTTCTTTTTTTTCATTTATATTTACTTTATTATGATTATACAACTTTAGAATTAAAATATAAACAATATCATATTGATAATCCTAATAAAAAAAATAGAAAATTAAGTGAAAAAATATCAAAAATAATAGGAAGTTCAAATTGGTTAAATATTTACTGGCCTGATTAAATTTATTGTCTTTTAAAAAAAAATTTAATTTTCTCTTAGAATAATTTTAATTTTATTTATTAAATTATTTAATTTATTATTATTACATCCAATTTTTGTATAATAAATAAAATTGTATAAACATCTATTATCCTTATTAACAAAAACAAAAGAATCTCTTGTTCCACATTCAAATTTAATTCTAGCTGTAAAACTTACATCATAATTATTACAAGAATGTCCATTTTCAAAATAAGCAACATTTCCATCAAATTTTGAAAATTTACCAAAAAAGTGTCTTTTTTCTTTTTGTTGTGAATTACTTCCACTACAACTAAAATCTTTTAAACATAAATTACATTTATAATCATTATATCTTACATCAATACATTCTTCACCTAAATCATAATATAATCCATATTTTATCATATAAGATGATGTTAATTGAATGTCTTTTAATTTTTCTTTATTTACTTTTATTTTATTTTCTAAAATATCTTCTAAATTTCTTAAATCAATTAAAGAAACATTTAATTTTGTATCTATTTTATTTATTGTTGAATTTTCTAAATTAATTTCTATTTCTCTTATATAAGAATGAATTAAATTTTTTTGATATAATAATTTTGTTTGATTATGATATAATTTAATTATATCATTTATATAATTGAAATTATAATTAAAATATTCTTTATTATTTTTCTCATCATATGATGCAATGACAGATTCAAAAGTAGTAAATTCATTAAAAATTTTTTCAAATTCTTTTTCTGATAAACTTAAACATGTATTAGGACATTTATTATTTATTTCATCACTTCCATCACAACAATCACATAAATTATCATTTAATTTTTGAGTTGATATTATTTTTGGGTAATATAAAGTATTTTTACATTGAAATCTTCCATTTGGACATGCATTTGTTTTATTTTCATCACTTCCATCATCACAATCACAATAATCATCATTAAAATTTTTTATTGGGAAAATATGTTTATCATTATCACATGAAAAATGAGTTGTATTTATTATTTTTATAAATTTTTGTTTTGTATATTCCTCTTTTGGAATAAAGCATATTATTGATTTTATTATATAAATGGAAATTATTATTGAAAAATGCAATTGACTCATCAATAAATAATATATATCAAATTTAAATTATTAAAAAATAATTTAAATTATTTTAATTAGTGAATAATTTTTATCTTTTATTTATTTAAAATTAATTTAAATAGATGTGTATTATAAAGAAAATGAGAGTATAAATTATAATATAAAATAAACAATTATTATCATAATAAAAAAAAATTATTAAAAAAAATGAAAAGAAGAATAAAAGTAATTTTAATAGGAAAAGTCAAGTAGGAAAAAAAGCAATAATAACTCAACTTACCAAAAATTAATTTTTAAATTCTTATATTGTAATATTCTTAAATGATAGAATACTTAAAAGTATAAAAATTGATAATAAAACTTTTAATTTAGAAATTTTTAATGCAATTGGATAAGAAAAAATGAAAGCATTTAAATAAAATTTTTATGAAAAATACTGATATTACTTTATTAGTTTAAGATATTAATAAAAATAAACATTTAATGTAATTATTTTTTGAATTGTTGGAAATAAAAGTGATTTATATTAAGAACAAGGTATATTTAAAATGAAGGAGAAAATCTTGACAATGAATTAAAAATTGATTTTTTTGAAGCTAGTGCTAAAATTTTGAAAGTATTAAATTTTTATACAATTATGTAAATTATTTTCTAAAAAAGAAAAAAAGAAACAAACTGATTAGAATTTATATGATAATCTTAATAATGATGATAATAATCAAACAAATACTAATCATATTTCTTATTTAATTAATTCTAATAATGATAATTCTAAAGAAAATGATAATAAAACTAATGATAAAATTGAAAATATAATTTTTTCTTCTCAAACAATAAAAAAACCCAAATATTAATAATATCCCTAATAATTATGTAATTAGGATTAATGATATATATAATAATTTAAAAAATAATTACTTTCAAATATAAATTTTTTATTAAAAAAATATATAAATGATTAATTAAATAGTTCTTGAATTTTATTCAATTTCAAAATTTTAACTTTATTCCCAGCAATATTATAACATAATCTCATAGTAGCTTCTAAACTTCTATACATTTTTCTATCAAAATATCCTAGAATAATAAAATAAACAAATTTAACAACATTAGTATTTGTTTTAACTTCCCAACAAGAATTTACAATTTCAGCAATTGAAAAAACACCTTTAATTTCAGGGGTAATGACAAAACAATGAACATTACATTTTTCATTTTTTTCTATATATTCATTCTCTTCATCACTTTTATTCCAACCTCTTCCTTTAATTAATGGATTAAAATAATCAATTTTTCTCTTTTCTAATAAAGGTATTAATTCATCTCTCCATAAAGTTTTACCACATGTTCCTCCTAAAAACCATTTTTCATTTTTTTCCATTGTTAAAAAAAATTCTATATATTAAAAAATAATTTTAAATCATTTAAATTAAAAAAAAATGTGTAAAATTATTTTAGTAGGGAATGATGCAGTAGGAAAAACTTCAATAATTTCTAAATATTATAATGAAATGGATGAAAATTATAATTATTCAATTACAAAAGAAAAAATTAAAACAAAAGTTGAAATAAAAAATAAAATTATTGAATTAGATATTTGGGATACTGTTGGACAAGAAAAATATAGAAGTGTAAATAAAATATTTATGAAAAGTACAGAAATTGCATTATTAATTTATGATATTACAAATAGAAAATCATTTGAAGATTTAGAATTTTGGTATAATGAAGTTATTGAAAATTGTAATAATACAATTGTTGTTATTGCTATTGCTGCAAATAAAAGTGATTTATATGAACAACAAGTTGTTGATTTTAGTGAAGCGTTAGAATTTGGTAAAAATAAAAATATTAATATTATTAAAGAAACTAATAGTTTTGATTTTGAAAATATTAATGATTTATTTAATGAAATTTTATTGGAATATGTTGATAAAAAATATTCAGATGATCATGAAATTAATGAAAATGATTATAAGGAAGATGATAAGTTAATAAATGAAAATGAGAATTTTAAAATTAATGAATATGAAATTTTTCAAAAATATAATAAAATATCAATTTGTGAATATGTATAAATTATTAAAGTGCATAAGATTTAAATGAAAAATATTTAATTAATATAATATAAGAAACATAAAAACAAAATGTTAAAATTCTTTAAAATATTTATAAAATATTATATTCAAATCATCTTTTTATTTTACAACAATTACTTTTATCTTTTTTTGCACTTATATTATCAAGAATATATGATTTATTACAATTATCATCAGAATCAAAATTAGCAAATTTATTTATATAATTTTCTACTAATTCTTCAAAAACAATTTCAATACTATCATAATTATTTGCAGAAGTTTCATAAAATTTTGCTCCAATTTTTTCTGCAAGTTTTATTCCTTCACTTGGTTCAATTTCTTGTTTATTATACAAATCTATTTTATTTGCTACAATTCCAAAAATAATTTTATTTGGATCATTTGTATCACATACTTCTTTATACCAATAAGATTCAAAATGTTCAATTGATTTTTTATTTGTTATATCATATACAAAAATTGCTATTTGTGAATTTTTTAAAAACATTTTATTTATGTTTCTTAATTTTTCTTGACCTACAGTATCCCATATTTCTATTGTTATTTCTTTATCATTTATAATTAATTTTTTAATTCTTCTATCATTTGCAATTGTAGACATATATTCTAATTTAAAATTTTTATCTATATATTGCGAAATTAATGATGATTTTCCAACATTTGATTCTCCTATTATAATTATTTTTAATCTTTTCATTTTTAAAAAAATTTAATTTTAATTATTTATTGATATTACTTTTTTTGATATTATATAAAAAGTTTTTTATATATAAATAAATGATTCAAAAACTTAATATTCAATTTTTATAAATTTTAATTATTAATTTTGAAATTTAAATGTATATATAGTCCATTTTCTAAAATGAAACAAAAAAATAAAATAATAATTTATTAATTTTTTATATTCTTATCTATTATTATTCAATAAAAAAAGAATTATTTTAAAGTTTATTTATTATATATTTTTTATTTCTCAATTGACTTTAAAAAAGAAAAATAAAGTATTTTTATTCCCATGTATATAAATCAAAAAATTATGTCAATATTATATTTATTTTATTAATTATTTATTTAATGAAAGAATATACACAAATAAAAAAAGTAACCTTAATTCCTTATTCAATAAATCAAAATGATATTAAATTATTATTTTATAAAAATAAAAATGAAGATTTTATATCATTAAACATCAATGAAGTTACTTTAATTGATAATTCTCCAATATTTTCAATGGCAAGATTAATGACAAATAAATTTTATAAAATTTTATCTGATGAAGTTTTAAATAAATTTAATACAACGAATATAATTGAAGAAAAATATTTAAATTTACCAAAAAAAGAATTAGTATTTCCTGATATATGGGATGATGATGTAATGATATATTGGTTAAATAAAATTTCTGATAATATAATTCAATATGATGATATTGAAAATGAAAAAATATATTTTATAGAAATTCCTTATATAAAAAATTTAGATTCTTTTAATAATCTTTTATCAAAACTAAATTATTTTTTTTTATATTCAAATGAATCAAAAATAAATGAAATAAAATTAAATTCAAAAAATGAATATATTCAAAAATTATTACCTCAATTTTTTTCACACATAAAAGAAACAATAGAATTAATTAAAAATAATAAAAGAGAAAAATTTATTTTCCTTTTATGTAAAAAAAGAGGAAAAGGTGAATTAGGTTATTTTCATTTTTCATCTCTTTTTAATGGATTATATAGAACAAACAAAGAAGAATTTATAATAATGTTATCATCAAAAGAATTACCAAATGAAAAATTACTTTCAGAATCAAAATGTTTAATAATTCCAGGAAGTGATTTAAGTGTTCATGATAAATTAGATTTTTTAAGACAAACTGAAAATTTTTTAAAACAATTAATTGAAGATATATTATTAAAAGGGAAATATCCAAATTTAAAAATATTAGGAATTTGCTTTGGTTTAGAAATTATTACAACAGCTTTTAAAGGAGAAATTATTAAACAACCTTGGTCAAGTGATGCTTGTTATGATATTGAAAAAATTTTTATTAATAAAGATTTTTTTAATTTAGATTTTGTTAAAAAATCAAAAATTGAAAAAAAAGAATTTTTATATATTAATGAAGCACATTCTGAATCTATTAGTAAATTGCCTAAATTTTCTAAATTAAATATTTTTGGGTATTCTAATTCTTGTAAATATGAAGTTTTAGTTGATGATAATGAAAAAATATTCCTTATTCAAGGACATCCTGAATATTCACCTGGATTATATCTTTGTAAAGATATTGATTATTTTATGAAAATAAATAAAATTGAATATAATGACAAAAATAAAAAAAAGTTTTTAAATTATTATTTAAATGAAGAAAAAAGAAAAAAAGCTAATTTTATATCATGGAGAAAATTATGTTGGGCTTTTATGAAAGAACATTAATAAATAAAATTAAAAACAAATTTTAATGAAATAAAAAAAAAATTTATATTTTAAATAAAATATAAAAATAAATAAAAAACCAAAAAAAATAAAAATAAAATAATGACATCAGATAACCCAATATTTTACAATCAAGGAATAAAAAATTATGGAATTAGTAAAATAATAAAATTAGTTCCCGAGTCTCAAAGTCATGAAAAAAACACAAAAAAAATAATATATGAAAAAAGTCCATCCTTCAGTCAAGCAGTAGTAAAAATTTCTTTTACAAATCACAACGTATTCATTTTATTAAGTAATGGTGAATTATATTCTCGTGGAAATTTTGATTGTTTAGGAAGAAAAACAAATAATAATTTAAATGAAGATAAATTTGAAGAAATAATTTTTCATAAAAATTACAATTATTACTCTTTAAATAGAGAACCAGAAAAAAAAATAATACATAATATATCAGCTGGAAATGAACATGTTATTTGTGTTGATAATGAAAATAATCTTTGGGGTTGGGGTGATAATACTTTTCATCAAGTAAATCCAAAAAATGAAGAAAAAAGAATTGAATATCCAATTATAATAAATTTCCCAAAAAATAATTTAAAAATTTTCCATATTATCACTCCTAGAAATTCTACTATTATTATAAGTGAAAGAAATAGAATTTGTTCTTGGGGTGAAATAAATAGAAAGTCATTTTCTTCAAATGGTCATCATTCAAATAGTCATAATAAAAATGATAATTCAATGGATTTTTTAACTTATGATGATACAATAAATTTAATTAATGATTCAATGTTTAAAGATACTTCTGATTATAGAGATGCATTTATAAGAGCAAGACAATTAATTTATAAAGGATATTCTTTTAATGGTGGTGAAGGTGATGATATTAAATTAAGAAAAGCTGCTTTAAATGCTAAAATTAAACAATTAAAACTTGAAATTGAAGATAAAGAAAAAGAAAGTAAAATTAAAATGAATAATCTTGGTTTAATGAGAGATAAAAAATTTAATGATTTAAGAAGATTAATTAATGATTATGAAGAAAAAATTGAAAAAATTACTTATAGAAAAGAAGAATATAGAACACAACTTGCTAAATTAGATAATGAAATTACTAGTGAAAATAAAGATATTAAAAGTAATAATAAATTATTAGATAATGTTGAAGAAGATATTGAAGAATTATATAATGAATTAGAAAGAGCAAATGATAGAATTGAATCTTTAAATTATGATGATAAAAATATTAAAAAAGAAAATGATTATGAACAAATGCAAATTCAAGAAAAAGAAATAGAAAGTTATGATAAACAAAGAAAAATTAAAAATAAAGAAATATTAAAAGATAATTTAAATAAAAATTTAGATGTTATATGTAAAACATTAGAAGACAAAGAAAAAGAAAGAAATACAATTTTAGATAATTTATCAACAATAAGTGAAGTTGAAAATGAATATATTGACATTAGAAATACATTAGATGAAATGATAAAAGTTTTATATGAAATGAAAGGAACTCAAAAAGTAACTGATGAATTTAATTCAATGCATAATAAAGTAAAAGATACTTATGATAAATTTATTGATTATAATAAAAATTTAGATTCTATTACTATAGTAAAATTAAATGAAAAAGAGCCTTATAAAACAATTATTGATTTATTAAATGAATCAAATAAACAATTAAAAGTAATTGATGATGGAGTAACACAATTTCATTTAGGAAATCAAAAAAATGATTTGAAAATAATTTATGAAATGATTAATGCAAAAATACAATTAATTTCAGAACAAAATAAAATGGTTTATATAATTTATATAATGCTATCATCTTTAAAAGATAGTGATATAAGACAATATTTTCAAGAGAAATTGAAAGGTAAAAATGAAATAGAAGAACAAATTAATTTTGAAAATAATATTGAATTTATTTATAAAAATATAATAATAAATTTATTAAGAGAAACTTATATGAAAATTAATGAAGTTGATTTATTACAAAATGTAACTTCAGAAATTCCAAATAAAATTAAAATGGATTATATAAAGAAAAAGATGGAAGAAGAGAAAAAAATAAAGAGTAGAGATCCACCAATTAATACTAATGATAATTTCAATTTATATAATGATATGAAAACTTTTAATTTTAATAATCAAGCTGAAGGAAGTAATAAACAAACAAAATCAATTAATACTTTAAAAAGTACATGGAGTTGGAGTAGTGGTTTTTCAAATGATAAAGAATTATCTTCTCCTAATCTTATAATAGATAATCAATAATAGTTTTTTTAATATTAATTTAAAAAAATATTAAAAAAAAAATATATTTTAATAAAATAAAAGCAACAGTTCATAAAAAAAACCAATATGAAACAAAAAAAAAATATAAAAAAA
>Ga0256407_10009961_pt1 | contig 13456 bp, 13 predicted proteins | sample RumenRJG_04DNA_FD_193489 | JGI IMG/M metagenome (GOLD analysis project Ga0256407, IMG submission 193489) | Bovine rumen microbial communities from Lethbridge, Alberta, Canada - RJG_04 | ecosystem: Host-associated > Mammals > Digestive system > Stomach > Rumen | place: Canada: Alberta... | reverse complement strand
CGCTACGGCCGACTATGCTTTGACCGGCGTTTGGGCAAACAAGGCTTACAAGGAAGCTAAGCAGTTCGGTAACGCTCTCGCCGCTTGCGACACCAAGTCTGAAACTTACAGCCGCATCGACAAGAACTTGAAGCTCAGCGACAACGCAAGCTACCTCCACGTGACCGCCAACAACACAATCTACGGTACGGAATGGCACAACTTCCCGAAGCCGAAGTCTGGCTTCCTCATGGCTGACGTGAGTTCCGACTTCCTCGCCCGTAAGATCAACGTGTCTGACTTCGGTGTCGTCTATGGCGGCGCTCAGAAGAACATCAGCTGCGCTGGCGTGACTGTCACGATCATCAAGAAGGGCCTCCTCGGCAAGGTAAACCGCACCATCCCGACCATGCTCAACTTCCAGACCCACATCGACGCCGCCAACATGTTCAACACTCCTCCGGTATTCGCCGTGTACGTGATGAACCGCACCCTCAAGTGGCTCAAGGAATTCGGTGGCGTGGACGCTATCGAAAAGGTGAACCGCTCCAAGGCAGCTCTCCTTTACAGCGCCCTCGACAACTCCAAGGTGTTCGTCGGTACCGCTGCTAAGGAAGACCGTTCTATCATGAACGTTCCGTTCGTGTTCAACAAGGACGTGGTTGCCGCTGACAAGGCTGACGATCTCGCTAAGGAATTCCTCGAATTCGCAAAGGCTCGCGGTCTGCAGCAGCTCAAGGGTCACCGTTCTGTCGGCGGCTTCCGCGCATCCATTTACAACGCTATGCCGGTCGAAGGCGTGCAGGCTCTCGTTGACTGCCTCGGCGACTTCGAAAAGAAAGTTCTCGGTTAAGAACTACGCCGCGCCCCGCGCGGTGTAACGCATTTGAAAAAAGTCTCGGCCTATGGCCGGGGCTTTTTCGTATCCAAAGGCGTAAAAGAAGAACCTCCCCATGGAGTATGGGGAGGTCCTATTTTTTGTGTTAGGAGTACGCCATTACGGCGCCTTGGAGGAGGATGTCGTGGCACGTATATCCCCGTGCCGGGCGCTTTACAAGACCCAACAACCAAACACGGTCTTGTAAAACAATCGAGTTATGGGAAAGCCTTCTTTTTGTTCTCAAAAAAAGTAGCCCATACATACCCAAAGGCTTTCATATTCTCGTTTTTACGTTACAAAAGATACTCTATTAAACAGCACGTGTCAATAGGAAAAAGCGTTTTTTAATATTATTTAGCAAAATTTTAAGTTTGAGAACATTTCAAAATGTTCTCAAAAATTTCCATGTCATTAAAAACATATCACACAACGATAAAAAGACCAGAAAAGTTTAGTTTTTAACCATTTTAACCACTATGGATAAAAAACAAAAGACCAAAAATCACGTAAACCGCAATAAAATCCTTTATTACTTCACGTAAATTTTGGCGATTTTGGAAAATTCGTTTTTAAAAGAAAAAAGCGCCAACAAAGGCGCCGCTACAAAAATTAATTATCCGCATTTTTCTTGGATGCGAATTTATTCGTAATATCAGGAATAATTTCCATTACCTTTGATGCAAGCGAACTGTCCTTGGTAATAGGCATGATGCGCACGTCATCCCCCTTGATGACAAGAAACGCGACCGGTTCGACCGAAGCACCACCGCCAGACGCAGACGTGTCCCCTTTGTTCTGATGTCCGCCAAATCCAAAACCAACGGACACTCGGCTTACAGGCACGACCGTCGTTTCACCCGCCTGGATGGGTTCACCGATGACAGTTTCCGCCTTCGTGATGAAGCGGAGCTTTTCTAAAAGAGTTTCAGCAAGTTTTTCAATAGCCATATTTTGAATATAAAAAAAGTAGGAAGTAGGAAGTAGGAAGTAGGAAGTTATTTGACAGTTTTTTACTGTCTACCGTCTACTTCCTACTGTCTACTGCGGCTCCGCCGCTAATACCTAGCGCTGTAGATGCGGTCGCTGGCGGTAAAGAACTTGCGTTCCAGATCAGCCCAGTCGAGATAGCCCCAAACAGCCACGACGCGCCCACCCGGGAGTCTGGTCGCCATACCGTTTACGCCATCGCCAGCATTAAAGTAAAGCGTAGACGTTTCACGGTAAATGCCTTTCGGGTGAACAATGTTCAGCTGACGCCCCCAAGCGATAAAATCATTTTCATCCACCAGATCCCAGCTGCGGGCAACGTTCCACTGCAAATCGGAGTCGCGATAGCTTTGCGCAAGCACCGGGAAGTACGCCTTTACGCCAATAAAATACTTCGTCTGGATGGACGTATGTCCCGGTTCTCGATGTTCGAATGGGAGACTAAGGAACTCTTGCGGGAACCCGCCATGACGTGCGTTCGGGAATTGCCGCACGTAATTTTCAAGATCGCTGCGTTCATAGCGACGGAAGCTATCATGCTTGAAAATGAAGATTCGTGCCGCAGAACGGATGCTCTGTTCCAGGAACGAGCCGCGCAAAATCGGGACTATCCCCTGAAAGCGCCCGCTGTTCATGTAATAGTCAAGCGCATACACATCGCTCTTGAATTCAAGAATCGTCACATCCAAAGTGTCACCCGTCATCCCCATCGGATAACGTAAATCGATGCGCCTCATAAGAGCTTTTATATCATCGTTCGGATTCTCATCGATACGGATTTCGTCCATCGGCCACCTGTCGTTGTAGCACAGTTCCGTATAATCGACAGATTCCTCTTCTTTCGGTTCGCAGGCGCACAGCACAAACGCAGCCGCACAAGCACAAGAGCAAACTAACTTAGGCAACACCGACAAGAAACGATTCATACTCTTAAAATTTAGCATACATCAATCACGTTTACGGACTTCAGCGTAATTACAGTACTCATAAAGAGGACACTTGGCACAACGCGATGTCAGCTCACGACAAATAAAGCCGTCCGACCCATTCTCCAAAAAGAACTGGAGGGAATGCGCCGCAAAATACGGATTCTCTGGAGCGAGCGCCGCAAAATACTCATTCGCAAGCTTTTGTTTTTGAGATGGTTCAAGTTCCGCAAAGCTAGATTCCTTTGCAGGTCCGAGCATCGCCAAAAAACGACGGGCACCCATCGTAAGCGGCAGCGGAGGCATTCTGGAATTGTCGCGGCATGCAAGCCCAAGGCCAAGAGGCTGCGGAGCAAGCAAGCGGTAAATCGCGGCACACGCTTTGGGGCGCGGATTCGAGCGTCCCATAAAATAGATTTCACCCAAGTCCTGCCACATTTCTTCGGGAGTATGTTCACGAACCCAAGCCGTCAAATCCGGATGGTGCCGGACAAAAAGTCCGACGCTCCAAAAAATTCCAGCGACATGTTCAAAAGCAGTCCAGTTGCGGCTATTGAACGTCTGCTCGACGACCTCTTCTATTTCGCCCCCTTTCGGCACCGGTAAAGACCAGAGTTTATCGCCCGGGAAACGCTCGTGCAGTTTCACGAGGAGCCGCAAAATATCGGGGTAAGAACGATCTTGAAACAAGACCGTACCAAGCAATGTCCACGCAATCTGTTCATTTGCCGTGGGCATTTTTTGAGCAACATAAACTATGGGGTCAGCGCACTTGAAAAGGAGCGCCACAAAAGCTTTTGACGCCTTGAATAACGCAGGTTCGTCGTGAATGAATCGCTTTACCGAGACCAACTATAGTGCCTCGCCCACCTTCACCGCCTGTCCGAGACGGGACTTGAACAAGTCCGGATGGCGTTCGCGAATATTCTTATCAACCACGAGAATCACGGTACTGCCCATTTCAAAACGGCCAAGCTCATCTCCACGGTCAAACGAATACACCTGATTGGGAATCCAGTCCACGCGTTTATCGTCACGTGGAAGTTTGCCGGCGTTCGTCAAGATGGCTTCATTATACACAACGCCGATTCGACCAACGTTTGTAGCACCCACCTTGACCACAAGCACTTCGGAACCGTCTGCCAAGCGTAACACACTCGTCAAGCGTTCATTGATGCAGAAAAGACCTTCGACACGTTCGACACTGCCTGCGTTGACCGGCCAAAGCGTACCCGGGCAATAGCTCGAAAGCACGAGGTCGCCCTTGACGGGGCTGTGGATGCGGTGGTAGTTGAACGGAGCCAGGTAAATCGTCGCAAAAGCACCGCCCTTGAAACGTTCAGCCATTTCCTCATTACGCAAAAGGCTCTTGAGCGTGTACGTCTTGCCCTTTGCCTGAATCAGGTTCTGCTCGTCGCCATCGAACGTTCCCGTCTGCGAAAGCACTCCATCGACCGGGCTTACGATTTCGGCACCGTCGGCAACCGGGCGCATACCCGGCTTGAGCTTGCGGATAAAAAGTTCACCGATGTTCTTGTAATGGCTAAGCGGGTATTCCGCTTCGGACATGTCGAGCTTGTAATAGCTAGCAAAGGCGTTGCGAGCGATTTTGCTCAGGAACGGGATACGCAAACGCGTAAAGGCACCGAAAATGCGACTTGCGGCATTCTTCGGCAAAAGCTTCATAAAAACGTAGAAAGGAGTGTTCATGGTTGCAATTATAGTAATTAGTAGGAAGTAGGAAGTAGACAGTAGGCAGCAGTACAACAGGATGAAAGCCGCGTCATCCTGAGCGAAACCCTTTAGGGTGTAGTCGAAGGATCCAGTGATTTTTTAATCTAATTTTAAAAAGGGGCTTGAAGTGTTCTAAATCAGTGGTTTTCGAAATGCGCGACGTCGGTGTTGAGCAGTTTCCAGAGTCTAGCTGCAAACGGCGTTGCCCATTCCTTTTCGGGCGCCACGCGGGTTGTCGTTGCAGCGGTGAATCTGGAGTAAGTGAGGGCGACAAGTTCACCGTAGCGGGCATCCCACATGCTCCACACAATTTGCCATATGAATCCACCCTTCTTGCCTAAATCCGGATCCATTTCCACATTCAGCACAAGCGGAATCGTCAAATAGCGCAGTTCATAACGGCTAGCAATGCCATTCAGCAATTCTTTAAGTTTAAACGGCAACTGGCGCGCAATCGTCTGTTCCACGCCATCGCGCTCTTCCCACGGCGTCACGTCATCCAAGCGCTTGCCTTCCACGAATTTTTCGGCAAGGATCTTTGCAGACAAAGAATCGACGTAAGCGGAATCCGCATCCGGAACGCGCATGCCAACAATCATCAAGTCTCGCTGCATTTTCGGGAACGCTTTTGCAAACAAGGAATCTTCGACACGTGCAAGGTCAAAGTCGAGAGCATCGGCACTAAAGCTGTGGCACATCTTGCAATCTTCAGGGCGGGTCGCCGTCACCTTAAGCGCAGGGAAAACGCCCACAACTGCATTCGAATCAATACGGCTAAACGCGACCTGGTTCCATTCGCGGTAGAATTTTTCGTCCGTGATTTTCAGCACGATATCGCCTTGTGTACCGCATTCCGTGCAAGGGGCATCGGTCATGTCATCGCCTTCGGGAGCGCTATCGCGCGAACCCGCACAAGCGATGAAAAGCGTTGAGGCGCACAACAACATAAATTGCAAAAACTTCATAAAATACTCCAAGTATTCCACGCTCAATCTTCTACCTGTCATGCCTGCCTCCGAGCTCTTTGACCACTTAGAACTTTGACGCTTTGCGTCAGCATCTTCGGCTCAATCATGACAGTCTGCAAGCAGCCTGTCGCGACACTCGCCTTGAATGCAACTAGTTCTTATGTGGTCATGATCCGCGAATGGGAAAGGCCTCTCCCAAAGGGATTCCCGGTTGAACCGGGAATGACAAGAATAATCGGTTACGTGCTATTCAAGCATTATAGTAAATGGACCGTCGTTAACAAGGCTCACCTGCATATCGGCACCGAATTTCCCGGTTTCGACGATAGCAACTTCTTTTTTGCACTGTTCAATGATGTACTCATAAAGCTCATTGGCGAGTGTCGGGTTACCAGCTCCATTGAACGTCGGACGATTGCCCTTATTGCAATTGGCATACAACGTAAATTGGGATACGAGCAAAAGCGAACCGCCGACATCCTTGATGGAGAGGTTCGTCTTTCCGTTTTCGTCGGCAAAGATGCGGAGCGCAAGCATTTTCTTAATGAAGCGGTCGGCGATTTCGCGGGTATCGCCCTCGCCTACGCCAATCAGCACAAGGAATCCCTTGTTATCAATTTTACCGACAGTTTGACCATCAATATCGACTTGAGCCTTAGTGACTCGCTGAATTAGGAATTTCATTTTTAATTACTCTAGAATTAATTGTTTTTGAAACGCAAAAAGTACGTCATGCGGGCGGGGCCCCAGCTCGGAGTTGACGCCTACGGCGTCAGCGGCTTCACTCGGTCATGTGCGCCTGCAAGCAGTCGCCCGCGACTCTCGTTTTGCTCGCTACTGCGAAGAAAACATCTCTTGGATTTTCGCAGGGGCGGTCGTGACGATTAGCGCAAGGCGCAAGAGCACAGCGGCTTTGGCTGGAGGCAAATCGTAAGCGGCAATCGTTCCTGGCACAAGGAGCTGCTCCGGGACAATGCGACCGCGATTGATTCGCGTCGAAATCACGACGGGAATATTCTTTTCTGCGACAGCTCCGGCAATCGCATCGGCCCATGCGCGAGAAAATTCACCGGCGCCAGCGCCTGCAATGACAAGCCCAGCCGAGCGTTCCGCCGCAAAGCGTACGAGCTCTGCATCGGCATCGGCGTTAAAGTAAAGAACGGAAACGCGCGGCAATTCGCGCAAGTTCGAGATGTCGAACGATTTTTTTGCAGTTACGAGATGGTGATGCCCGCTTCCTTCGACTTCGCTCAGGACAGGCTCTGGCGGGCTTGACAGCTCATGAGGCGGGCATGACAATGCAGGGAGGATTTCAGCAAATGCATCCAAATCGTTCGCATGAATTTTTTGCACCAAGCGAGCGTTCATCAGTTTGCCAGCAAATGCAACATAAACTTCTGCCGCATTTTCCAGCGGGCATGACAATGCTGAATTCGGCGATTCTCGCACACTACGTTCACACAAGTCCACTGCACTTTTCACGGCAAAGAGGAGGTTTGCGGGACCGTCTGGTTCCGCTGCTGTTGCGGGCCGCATCGAGCCTGTCATAATCACGGGCTTTGTGACATTTCCGGCGGCTCTCGAACCAAAGCCATCCAATGTCAGACTCAGGAAGAACGCCGTTTCTTCCATGGTATCGGTCCCGTGCATGATCACGACGCCGTCAACATCGCTTCGCTGCAAGAGTTCTTCAATCCGCTTCGCCAAAGCAATCCAGATTTCAGAAGTGACATCGTCCGAATTGATATTGCAAACTTGCTCCACGCAAATGTTTGCCACATTCTTCAATTCCGGGAAGGCATCAATCAGCGTCTGCGCCTTGATCGATCCCGACTTGTACCCAATATCCTTACCTTGCTCGCCCGCGCCTGCAATAGTGCCGCCTGTCGCTAAAATCACGATATTTTTCATCTTACAGACTCCAACAAATCCTGAGCGGTTGTTTCATAATGTTTTTTCAAGGAGCCATCCATTCCAAGCTCACGAAGATCCTGCAAGCACTTGGCAAACTTGCGGAAGGCATCCGGACCACCGCCATCACGCCACAAAAGTTCTTCGACCATCCGTCTCGAGAACCAGTAAAGCTTTTTCACCGTTGCCGAATCCTTCTCTTTCACAAAAGGTTTTCTCAACGATTCAACGCTCGGGTAAGCCCCCAACGGACGCTCTTCATTGTTATGCGAGCCGTCAATCACCTGCGCAATTCCCTCGTTCATCCAGCAGGGCACATTCGCATGCGTCATAGCACGAACAAACGAATGCGTCAGTTCATGGAATAGCACCGGGCGGTAAACATCACGATACGCCATCATGTTCACAGGCACACGCAACTTGCCGTCAAATACAGCCGCTACCCAGTCCGGACGCGGTCCCGTTCCCTGATATTCCTTATCCTCATACAGCACAAGGCTCATCTTATTTTCGGGCAAATAGTCGAACAAATTACTAATCGAATCGTAGGCAACTTCCAAAACGGCAAGCGCTTCCATCACGTCTTTTTTCGAAGGGCCGCCGTCAAATTCCAGGCGGAAATGCATGGACTTTTCAACGCCGAGATTTTTTAATTCCTGTTCCAAAGCATTTGACTTTTCAACAAGATAATCTAAATCCTTGTGTTTAAAATTCAGCGATTCAATATAGCTGATACATTCCTGATAACGTTCCTGTTCAAAGAGAATCCCCGCCATGTGCATCTGTAAATTTGTATCGTTCGGTTCCGACTTTAAAAGTTCCCGGACATAATGCTCGGCACACTTCCAGTCGCCAACTCGAATGCACTTATTTGTCATCGCAATCATGTCTTCATATCGAATGCGTTCTTCGACTTTTTTTTCGTAATACAGGTACCCCGCAAGCATCAAAACATACACCGGCAAAAGGCAAACCGTTCGCCTGATCCAATTAGATTTATTCTTCACAATACAATTTCCATCAAATAATTCCCATATAATTCTAGTAATTAAATCTGCAAGAGAGATTTAATCCTTTAAATTATTTTTATAATTCCATTAAAAGTTCTACCCTACCCCTTTATGTTTAATCTTTACCCACAGCTCCTAAAATTCGTCGCCTGGCTTTACGACGTAGTCAACTGCGGAACAGGTTTCGAAGGAACGGCCGCCGTCAGCGGGATTATCCTCGTTGCAATAATCCTTTCTCTCGTCATCGCCGGACTTTTGCTCAACCTTATCGAACGGCTTGAATTCGCTTTTTTCTGCTACTTCTTTGGTTATAAAGCGGCATTCTACATCGTCAATTACGCCACCCTCGCAGGCACAATTCTCCATGAACTCTCTCATGCGCTATTTGCATTTATCACAGGGGCCAAAATCACCGAAATAAGTTTTTTCGATCGCAACAAGGAATCGCTCGGACACATCGCCTACCAGCCGAAAGGTCCTTTCTTTTTGCAAGCCGTGCAACACTCACTTACGGCTTGCGCCCCCGTCATTGTAGGGATCGCAAGCTTCATTCTCGTTTCATACATTTTCCTTACAACAACTTATGGGGTCTGGGCGCAGACCTTGCTAATATATCTCGACATTTCGATTATCAACCATTCCTCCATGAGCACCGCCGATTTAAAGCTTTATTTAAAAGGGATCTGGGCAATCGCCATTCCATTATACGCGATCATATTCGTTTTTTGCAAAATGACGCTTCACTAAAAAACAGACATTACGCGTGACCGATAGCACCTTTAGAGGGAATATATGTGTGCAGAGTTCAGAAAATTAAAGTATATTTTACTCAGGTTTGGTTATGGCAGAAATCTTTGATTACGATGATTACCGGGATATGATCAAGGATTACTACTTGGAGCACAAAAAGCACAACTCCTTGTATTCCTTTAGCACTCTCGGCAAGACGCTTGGCTTGGATTCAAGTCACGCTTACTATATAGTTCAAAAGAAACGCAATCTTCCCGTTCACGCAGTTCCCGCCGCAAAAAAGATGCTCGGGCTAGACGGTCGCGGAGCCGCCTACTTTGACTTGCTCATCGTGGCTTCGCGCACAAAGTCCGAAAAAACGAAAGCCGAGATTTTGCAAAAGGCATTCCAGCTTCGCGATGTCAAGCGTCATTTGCTCAAGGACAACGAACTGAAATATTTAAGCGCCTGGTGGACAATCGTCGTAAGAGCGCTCATCGAAGTGAACCACGGCAATGTCAATATTCCTGAAATCGCAAACAGCGTGATTCCGCCGATTACCGAAGAACAAGCGCAAGAGAGCATTGAAATTCTAAAAACGCTCGGCTTTATCCAGCCCATCAACAACAACAGCAAAGTCCGCCTTGCCGACCCGCACATCACAGTTCAAGGAGCCGAAAAGGCCGAAGCTATCCGCAGCTTCCACTCCAAGGTCATGCAATTTGGGATCCGTTCACTGAGCGAAATCCCTCCAGAGAACAGAGACATCTCTACAATCACAATGGCTGTTGACTCTAAGGGTTTCGAAGACATCAAGAACATGCTCAAGGAATTTCGCAAGGAAATACAGATCCGTGTCGATAAATGTATCGTTCCCGACCGCGTTATGCAGCTGAATCTCGCCTTATTCCCCGTCGCACTCAATAAAAAGAAGGAAAAATAAAATGAACAGTTTTAACAAGCTTCTTTATTTTGTACCCTTTGTACTTCTCGCCGCCTGCGGTATAGGTGGCGACTCCGCAGGGAATACGACGGAAATCGAAAACGCCATCGCTATTCGAGTTTTTGATGACGGGACGCCCGCAGCAAACGTGCGCTATCAGGTGCTCCCGTCCTGGTATGTTGCAGACACCACAGAAACAAGTAAAGTCAAATACACCTATCAAGGCACTACGGGCACCGACGGTTGGATGCATATCGACGGTCACAAAGACGGTTCCTACACCATCAAGTTTACCAAGGGCGATTCCTCGATCGTCTTGCAGTACACGCTCAACAATCTAAATCACGAATACACGCTCGACAGTGCATCGCTCGAAGCCGCAGGCACAGTCAAGGGCCTCGTCGACTTGCCGGACTCTGCCAATTACGCCTGGGTCGCCGTTCAAGGCGTCAATACAATTGTCAAAACAGATACGCTCGGACAGTTCGTCATCCAGAAAGCTCCTTGCGGAAATATCACCGTAAGCGCCTGGGATGCAGAAGACCTCAACTCCATCGGGCAAGTTTCGACAACGGTAACCGCAAGCGATACGATAAACGTAGGACTCATCGAGAATCCAAACAAGGAACTCCCGGAAAACGCCATCCGCTTTATGCCCTCCGAACTCATCTCGGACTGGATGCGACCGCTCAGCTTTCCGACCGTACTCGTCATGCGCTTGAACGACGAGAACTTCGACTTTTCGAAAGCTGCTGAAGACGGTAGCGACATTCGTCTCTATGACGGAAGCGGAAATCTCATCCCGTTTGAAATCGACGGCTGGGACACGACCATCAACAGTGCAACGCTCAATATCCGCGTTGAAAGCGCCGCAGATACAGTAAGACCGTGGATGCTTATGTGGGGTGACAAGAAGGCCCAGAAGCTCAAAGATGTCGATGTCTGGGAAGGTCTCAGCGATTCACTCGTAAAGGCCCTCAACAGCGTTACCATTTTCGACTTCGAAGAAGGGTCTGAATACAATGCGCTCCCCTCTCCGTTGCACAACTACTGGTACATCCAGCCACACGACAGCGCAACCATCAGCAAAGCTCTTGAAAAAGATCCGACAAGCGGTATCGAAAAAGCCGACAGCACCATTTTCGGCAAGAACGTTTTGCATGTGCAGTACCAAGCCAACAAATTAGGCCGTTATGTTGTTCTCGGAACGCGCATAGCAAACAAGCAACACGACTTGAGCAGACTTGATTCCGTTGAAGTCTGGGTGAAAGGCAGCGGTGATTTCGAGGTCATCCTTGAAACAATCATCGAGTCCGATACAAACTACAAGACCACGTACAAAGGTAGCGTCAACGAAAAATGGACACGCGTTGCCATCAAGCCTTCAGACTTCACGAGTCCTGACGAAAAAAAGAGCTACCACGGATGGAATGTGACCCGTAATAAGATTACCCGTTTCACGATTTTCATGTACAACGGTGACGACCTGTGGATTGACAACGCCAAGATGTACGGAATCAACCTGGACGACTTGCAGTAATAGCCTTCCATAAAAAAGACCCGGAAACGGGTCTATCTCTATAAATAAGGCCGTTTGGGATTGAAAGCTCTGTTCGGCCAAGGACACTTAAATTTATATCATGAAGAAAAGTGATCCGAGTCTCCATCCGATACAGAAGCGCCTATTCTCCAACACTAACAGGCACCACAAGAATCCAATCCCAAATCGGCAGTGTATTTGGATGTCCATAAATTATGTTTATTTAAGGCTTTTTTTCCAAAAAGCCATTTTTCGTTCATTGACAAAATGTCAAATAATTGGCAAAAGCGCGTATAAGCGCAATTCAGAAAACAAACATTTACATTAACAAGTGTTTCACCCGGTGAACGTATATCCCGACAAGAACCAAAATGGTGACCACCCAGCTCAACGGATAAACAACCATCAATGATGTAAAATTGCGATACACGGGGAAAGCAAAAATCACCCAGAGGATCCGGATGCCGCAAACCCCGACTACGCAAGTAAGCGCCGGAGCCAAAGACTGCCCCATGCCTCGTAATGCGCCAGAGAACACATCCAAAAAGACATTGATAAACAGCAAGCCCACAACGACATTCATGCGGATAGAACCAGTCGCGATAATCCCAGGATCGGACGTAAATACAGAAAGCAACTGATCGGCAAAGAGGCAACAGAGCAGGCTCAACGCAAGCGTCGAAGTCGATGCAAGCAAGATCGTCCACCGAACCGCACTACGGCAACGCGCTATGTTTTTCGCACCGTAGTTTTGCCCCACAAACGTCACGCATGCATGCGAGAACGAATTGAGCCAGTAATAGACAATGAACTCGTAATTGAGAGCAGCCGCAGAAGCAGCCACCGTCGCAGAACCAAGACTGTTAATCGCCGACTGGAGACACACATTGCTAAACGAAAAGACGACGCCCTGAAGCCCCGCCGGAAGCCCCACACGCATAATGCGCCCGAAAAAGACAGGCGTAATCCTCAACTTCCAGAATTCGAGTTTGAATGGCCCAACCTCATGGAGCAAAAAGTAGAACAAAGTTCCTGCACTCAACGCATTTGCAATCACGGTCGCAAGAGCCACACCTGTAACGCCCATGCCAAAGCCCGCGACAAAGAGGATGTTCAGCAACACGTTAATAGCGCCCGTCGCAAGGAGCACATAAAGCGGGCGCTTGGTATCGCCCTTGCCGCGCAAAATCGCAGCAACAAAGTTATACAGCATGACAAACGGTATGCCTGCAAAATAAATCCGCAAATAGCGCACTGCCATGTCCAAGATATCCTCAGGTGTCGAAATTGCCGAAAGGATTTGCCTTGCAAAAAAGACGCCGATAAACGAAAGGAAAATTCCGCTAAAGAACGAGACCATTACCGACGTATGGACACTGCGGGTAACAGCCCGGTAACTTTGGGCGCCGATGGAATTGGCGACGACAACGTTCGCACCAACAGAGATGCCAACGAACAAGTTTATCAGCAAATTGATAACGAAAGTATTCGCACCGACAGCGGCCAAAGCTTTATCGCCCGCGAACTGCCCGACCACAGCAATATCGGCCGCATTGAACAGTTGCTGCAAAATGCTCGTCGCCGCAAGCGGAACGGCAAACCTCAGAATCTTACGACCGAGAGGCCCGTTCAACATATCCATATTCGTCTTTAACGCATCCATTGCCATACAGCACCTTAAAACCGCGGCAAATTTAGATTTTTACATTTAAGCTTAAAGGGCAATTTTCTACCTTTACATCGCAAAAATCAGGTGACTAGAATCGCTATAGGATAAAGCGATTACAAGCGCCACAAATCGGAGATTATCATGGGTTTTAAATGCGGCATCGTAGGCCTCCCGAACGTA
>Ga0256407_10009960_pt1 | contig 13456 bp, 10 predicted proteins | sample RumenRJG_04DNA_FD_193489 | JGI IMG/M metagenome (GOLD analysis project Ga0256407, IMG submission 193489) | Bovine rumen microbial communities from Lethbridge, Alberta, Canada - RJG_04 | ecosystem: Host-associated > Mammals > Digestive system > Stomach > Rumen | place: Canada: Alberta... | reverse complement strand
TACGGTTGGATCTTATCCCAAGTCAACTGCTTGATGTCGCTCTTGCGTAGTCCTGTGAGGCAAGAGAAGAGAAAGGCCTTCTTCAGCACAGGCGAAGAATAGGTGTGTTGGCCAGATTGACGAGTTCTTGCCTTGATAGGTGCTCTTTCTCCGTGGGGATGGTGTCAATGCGCTCTAAGAAGCCGTTGGGATTCTCCTGAATCTTATGCTCGCGGTAGGCGGTGTGGAGTACGGCGCGGAAGGTTGACCAATAGCCCGCAGCACTATTGATGTGCAGAAGCTGCTCGGTATGTTTGAGTTGGTGGGCTGTCAGGAGATACTCACGGAAGCGGTTGCACAAGTCCACATTGATCTCGTCGAAGCGGCACTTGCCATTGCAGAACTGCTTGAAATGGAGATAGACGTTCTCCCACTTTGTGTTCTTCTTGTACGCCTTATCCTTGAAGTAGTCGAGGAAGCTGCCCTTCATCTTCTCCTTGTCGAAGAAGTCGTAGCGCTCGTTGACAATACTCTCATAGCGACGGCAGCGCAGGGCCTCGGCCTTCTCGCGCATGCGGTCGTTGTAGTCCTTCTCGCGCTGGTTCTTCGGCTTGGCATAGATGTAGATGCCAAGGCTTTCGTGGCGCATTACTTTCATTGTGCTCTCGTCCCTGTAGCCAGGATAGTAGTCCAGGTAGAACGACAGTTGTTCTCCGCCTTTGATTTTCCGTGTGCGGAGGGTCACGGTCTTGCAAATGTTACTCATATACATTATTATATTTTAGTGAATATTCGTCGGTGAAGTATCTCTTCACGGCTGCAAATTTCGCTCATTATCCTTGTATGATGGCAGACATTATGCATAATGTAGCCGTAATATTCAGATAATACTGGTTGTTCATGCATAATGTACAGATACCCTTACTCATATTGCCCGTCATAACTGGTTCACCTTGGTTGTTCATACTATGTTATAGCTGCCATACTGGGCCAATCTTTCAGTCATTATCCTGTCGAAGTCCACCTTTGGAATAAGATTCTTCACGCCAACCTTGACCGTGGAGATATTACTCTTCTTGGCTATGATGCCGACATTGGCAGTACTCATCCCGTACTTCTCGGCTGCTTCTCTCGCTGTGTAGTAGCTGTCATCCTTCACGAGGTCTGTGCGCCTTAGTTCCTCAAAGTGGTCTTTTGAGTAGTAGGTCTGGCCATACTCCCGCTTTGTCGGAATATGATGGCGATATGCGTTGGAACGAACAGACGCAGCACTCATGCCATATAGTTCCTGAGCTTCTTTCATAGTCAGCCACTCGCTGACGGCCTCCACATCAGCCGACTTGCCAAACAATGCATCCATGTGCTTGCGACTATAGTAGTTCATCCCAGCAATCCTACATACTGGCACTTGGTTCCGTTTGGCGGAAGTATAGAGCCACGATTTCTTGACCTTGTATATTCTCATGACCTCCTCGCCGGAAATGTAATCAAGCACCTCCGACTCCTGGACATTACTCTCCACTTTCATGGCATTTGCTTTACTCTTCTTTATCGTCGGAACAGCAGACTTCTTCGGTCTGTTCGTAGGCAACACTCTGTGATACGGATTCCCTGCCAGCATCTTCTCTATATCAACTTTCCGTATAAACGCCATCCTGCTGCTGATTCTTGATGCCGCCAGTTTCCCTTCGTTCTTGCGTCCCGTTGGTAGCAAGCGAGCAGAGCTCGAGCGCACCAACTTGTACACGTACTGCCGCGAACACCCCATCAGTATCGCTGCCTTGGCAAACGTCAGATACTCCTGATTCTGCAACCCAATCACTGGCTCCACGGCATTCATAAAATCTTGCTGCCGTTTTTTACGTGCCTCCTTTGCTTTCGTCTGACAGTATAGTAAAAGATGTCAACTTATTGCAACCATAAAAAGCGTTGATACCAATCATTGTAACTGATTCAGGTAAGTTGACAGAAGAAAGGGCAGTACAACCAGCGAATGCATATTGATCTATTTCTAAAACATTGTTGCCAATGTGTACAGACGTTATTCCTGTACAGTCCTTGAAAGCTTGCCAGTAAATAACTTTAATAGGATAAGTCACACCATTATAAGTAACTGTTTCTGGAATTACTAACTGGCCGCTATATGATTTGTCCTCCAAACCTTTGACTTGGACACCACCATAATAGCTGTCTTCCGAATAATTGATACCATCCACTGTAAATCCATATACGGAGATGGCTAAAACCATCATGCAAAGTAACGCGTAAAATCTTCTCATCATATTGTTTTGTTATTTGAATGGTTAGTTTGTATGTAAATGTTCTCTACAGTCCAAATGCTTGTGAGAAGACAGAAAAAGAAACGTGGACTGATTACTTCGTCTACGCTTCCAGAGGTATTGGGGATAACCATTGCTACTTTAACGAGTAAAAGCCCACGCCGAACGACGTGAGCATCAACTTTTACTCTTGTAGCTTTACATTTAATTCCCCAATTATCTGGAAAGCAAGAATCAAAAGCTAACGCTTCTTATCTATATGTCTTTTTTCTTTTATCTCAGCCCATAGGCAATTCTATCTTGAGAGTTATACATTATTTTACTTTTCTATCAGTTGAACCAAGCTACGGATATATGCATCCGACACGTTGCTTATTTCACTTTTGTCGTAGATGGTCATCAGTGTTATTACGACTTCATCGTCTGCAATCTGCTTGACGTTGTAGGTTATGACTCGCGCTCCACCGCTTTTACCTTTCCCCTTGGAAGCAATGGTCATCCGGTTCTTATACGTATGGTGCCCAAGTGGTTCCCCGCTGAATGGCTCGCGCTCAAGTTCATCAAGGAATGTGTCATAGTCATCCTTGAAAGACTTGTATTTCTACTTCAAGTCTTTAGCCAAACGCTGAAACTCTGCGAGGTATTTGAACTTTACTTTCATAATACTTCTTTGCCTTACTCATTAAACAAAGAACGTGCATCGTCATACACCTCACCTGCATGTAGTTGTTCGAAAGCTTTAGTTAACGTATCCTTCACCATCGCCTCCTGCTTGGCCTTTGAACTCTGTTCATCTTCTATCAGACGTTTGGTCAAAACTTTACGCACAGCCTTTGTCTGGCTCTGAATAAGCACCCAAAGTGCATCGACTGGTGAAATCTCAGCAGTCGCTGTTGGGGAAGTTATCGTATTTTGTCTTGCCATATTATTATTGCGTTTAATTATGTCTTTATTGACAAACTCGCTGCAAATATACACATTTTATTCTAAATCCCAACGAAAAAAGAAGAAAATATGTTATTATTGGGCGAAAAGAAGTTCGTGTTTATAATCGTACCGACTGGCGTTTCAGTCTTCCTTCATGTACTCTTTGGCGTAGACAACGTAGTGGGCGGCATTGTCGGTCTGGCCGGGTCGTACGGGCTTGAGGTACTTGGCAGGCACGCCGCCCCATATCTCGTGAGGCGGAATCTTTGTGTTCTGCAATACCAGGGCACCGGCAGCCACGATGGCGCCTTCGCCCACCTCGCAGCCGTCGAGCAGGGTAGAGCCCATGCCGATAAGGGCGCCGTCATGGATGGTGCAGGCATGTACGGTGACGTTGTGGCCGATGGTCACGTCGCTGCCGATATGGGTGGGACCCGTGTCGTGGGTCACATGGACGCAGGAGCCGTCCTGCACGTTGGTACGGTCGCCGATGGTGATGGGGGCCACGTCGCCGCGCACGACGGCGTTGAACCACACCGAGCACTCGTCGCCCATGGTCACGTCGCCCACGATAGTGGCATTCTCACTAAAATAGCAGTCTCGCCCCCACTTGGGAGCGAGACCGCGGTAACTCTTAATCAAAGCCATGAATAATTCGTATAATTCGTGTAATTCGTAGTTAGTGAATTACAGGTTCGGATTGATTTCGCTCCACTTCGAGATCTCGGGCACGATGTTCAGTGTCACGAGCTCGTCGCGCATCTTGCACAGGTGCTCGTAGCTCTGGTCGAGCTTGGCGTTCTCCTCGGGCAGACCCTGGGGCACCTCGAAGCTGGCACCGTTCTGGTCGAGCGTGGTCTTCATGGCCATCATGATGTGGTTGTACTTCTCGGTCTTCACATACGTGCCGACGGGGAAGCGGAAGGGCTCACCGCCCATAGCAGCGCGAATCATCTCGACAGAGAGATAGGCAGGGCTCTGGAACGAGCTGCGTCCGCGGAGCTCGATGATCTTGGCACCGCCCTTGGTCACGTCGACCTTCATCTGCTCCCACTCCTCAGCGGGGAACTCAGCCGTTCCTATGATGTCGGTCAGCTTGCGGCCGGCGATAGTCACATGGCTGCCGAAGACGGCCATCTGCTCACCGTGGCCACCGTATGTGGCGCAACCCTTGATGTCGCTCTGCTTCACACCGAACTTCTTGGCCAGTGCACTCTGCAGACGGGTGGTGTCGAGACCGGCGAGGGTTGTCACCTGTCCGGGCTTCAGACCACTATAAAGCAGCGTGACCAGACCAGTGAGGTCGGCAGGGTTGAAGATAATCACGACGTGCTTCACGTCGGGGCAGTACTTCTTGATGTTCAGACCCAGTTCTTCGGCAATCTTGCAGTTGCCAGCCAGCAGGTCCTCACGCGTCATACCGGCCTTGCGGGGTGCACCGCCGGAAGAGATGATGTATTTTGCATCGCGGAAAGCCTCCTCGGCGTCAGTGGTAGCAGTGATGGTAGCCTCGTCGAAGCCGCTCTGGCGCATCTCTTCGGCCACGCCTTCGGGCGAGAATACATCATACAGACAGAGGTTGCTGGTAAGACCCATCATCAGGGCGCTCTGGGCCATGTTCGATCCGATCATGCCGGCTGCACCGACGATGACCAGTTTGTCGTTTGTCAAAAATGCCATAATACTTTACGATTTATAGATTTACTATTTGAGTTTTGTGCCGCAAAGTTAGCAAAAAAGATTGATAATAGCAGAGGGAAGACAGGAAAAAATGCTTTGGCACGAACATTTTTCATTCTTCGGTTTTCATTCTTCAATCTTTCTTCGTATCTTTGCAAAGTAGAAATGACAAAAAACAATCAAAACGACAAGCACTATGACGATAGAACAACGACTTGAGGCACTGCGCGAGCTGATGCGACGCGAGCATCTGAGCGCATTCATCTTCCCCAGTACCGATGCCCATCAGAGCGAATATGTGGCCGACCACTGGAAAGGCCGCGAGTGGATCAGCGGCTTCAACGGCTCGGCAGGCACGGCGGTAGTGACGATGACGAGTGCCGCCCTGTGGACCGACTCACGCTATTTCCTTGCAGCCGAAGAGCAGCTGAAGGGAACGGAGTACCAGCTAATGAAGCTGAAGATAGAAGGCACGCCCACCATCAGCGAGTGGTTGGGAAAGGAATTGAAGGACGTGCGGAGTCCAGAGGTGGGCGTTGACGGTATGGTCTACGCCACAGCCGACATGGAGTCGCTCATCGACGAGCTGCGCCATCAAGGAGGTATCACGCTGCGCACCAACCTGGATCCGCTCCGTCAGATTTGGACGGACCGTCCGCCTGTGCCTGAGAACACTATAGAAATTCAGCCGTTGGAGCTGGCAGGCGAGGCGACGGAGAGCAAACTGCGCCGCATCCGTCTGGCCCTGCGCGAACAGCATGCCGACGGCATGCTCATGTCGGCCCTTGACGATATTGCCTGGACGCTGAACCTGCGCGGCACCGACGTACACTGTACGCCCGTCTTCGTGGCCTATCTGCTCATCTCGACTACCGACGTCACCCTATATATTAATAAGGTGAAGCTGACGCCCGAGGTGTCGGCCTACCTGAAGGCCAACGGCATCAGGACCGACGACTATGGCAACGTGAAGCAAGGACTGAAGGACTACTTCGAGCAGACGATCCTGATGGATCCTAACGAAACGAGCTATACGCTCTTTAAAGCTGCCGTGCGCGATGTGGTGCGCCAGCCGTCGCCAGTGCCAGCCATGAAGATTATGAAGAACGAAACCGAGATCAGTGGCTACCGGAAGGCTATGGAGCGCGACGGTGTGGCGATGGTCAGGTTCCTGATGTGGCTGGAGAGCGAAGGATTGGGAATGAAGAATAAAGAATTGACAGAGATGGGCGTTGACCGGAAGCTTACGGCGCTTCGGGCCGAGCAACCGCGCTTCCGCGACCTGTCGTTCGACACGATAGCGGGCTATGCCGAACATGGAGCCATCGTGCATTATGAGGCTACGCCTGAGACCGACATTGCGCTGCAACCAAAAGGGTTGCTACTGCTCGACAGCGGTGCGCAGTATCAGGACGGCACCACCGACATTACCCGTACCATTGCCCTCGGCCCTTTGACAGACGAGGAGCGTCACGTCTATACACTCGTGTTGAAAGGCCATATCGCGCTGGCCCGTGCCGTGTTCCCTGAGCGCACCACAGGTACCCAACTCGACGTGCTGGCCCGACAGTTTATGTGGCGTGAGGGACTGAACTACCTGCACGGCACCGGCCACGGCGTAGGCTCGTATCTGAGTGTGCATGAAGGTCCTCATCAGTTCCGCATGGAGTGGAAGCCCCAGCCGTTGCTTGCCGGTATGACCATCACTTGTGAGCCAGGCATCTATCTGGCCGGACATTTTGGCGTGCGCATCGAGAACACGATGCTTATCGTGCCAGCCGCCAACGAGACGTTCTTCCCCTTGTCGGAAGGTGCTGCCGGCAGCGTGAGGTATCTACAGTTGGAACCGCTAACCCTCTGTCCCATCGACAAGCGCCCTATTGACGTGGAGATGCTCACCGGCGAGGAGCGCCAGTACCTGAACGACTATCACCAGTTGGTCTACGACCGTCTGTCGCCATTCTTGATGCCCGACGAGAAGGAGTGGCTGCGCAATGCCTGCAGTCCGATTTGATATTGAGGAGTCGGGAAGGTTTGGGGGTTAGGGAGTCCTTCCTTCTAATAGTTGTACATAGGTATCAATGGCCTGACTGATTTCCGAGAGACAGATAAACTCGTCGGCAGAGTGGCTACGGCTACTCTGTCCGGGACCGAGTTTCAGCGAGGGGAACGACATCAGTGCTTGATCGCTGAGCGTGGGTGAACCGAAGGGCTGCATGCCCAGCTCACGACAGCGGCGTACCAGCCAGTGGTCGTCACTGATTGACGACGAGTGCAGACGGAACGAACGGGCCTTCAGCTCACTCTTGACATGCTGTTGAAGGAACTCAAACACATCCTCGTTGCGGTAGAGCTCGTTGGTGCGCACGTCGATAACGAAGTGTAGCTTGTCGGGCACCACGTTGTGCTGAGTACCGCTCTCGACAACCGTCACCTGCATCTTCGTAGGGCCTAACAGCGGACTTTCGCGCTCAAAATGGTAGTCACGCAGCCACAGTAGGTCGTCGAGCGCTTCGTAGATGGCGTTCACGCCTTCATTGCGTGCCGCATGTCCGCTGACGCCGTGACTATAGCCGTCGATGACCATCAGCCCTTTCTCGGCAGTGGCCGGCTGCATGCCGGTGGGTTCGCCAACGATGGCTACGTCAATCTTTGGCAATAGCGGTAACACCCGCTCAATGCCATCCTTGCCCGATACCTCTTCTTCGGCTGAGGCCAGATAGATGAGGTTGAAGGTGGAGGGTGGAAGGTGGAGGGTGGAAGGTGGAAGGTGGAGGGTGGAAGGCGAAGCGGTGAGTATGCGGAATACCTGCAATAGCGATACCAAGCCACCGCCACAGTCGTTCGCCCCTAATCCGTACAGCCTGTCGCCTTCAAGTACTGGGGTGAAAGGATCGCGCGTCCATGTTGATACGGGTTTCACGGTGTCGATATGAGCATTGAGCAATAGGGTAGGGCGCTCATTGCTGAAGTCGGGACTCACGGTCCACACGTTGTTGCCCTCGCGCTGCCACTTCATGCCGTAGCTGTCCATAGTGGCACAGAGCACATCGGCGGCAGCCTGCTCGTCGCGGCTTATTGATGGGGTGGCTATCAGTTGTTTCAGTAGCCCAACGGCCTCTTTGGTATAGTCGTTAGTGTTCATCTTCATGTTCCTTCTTTGATAGGGTAGTGCAAAAGTACGAAAAAAAACTGAGATGGATAGCACTCGGGGCAAAAAAAGCAACGTCTGACGGAAAAGTAACTAAAAAAAGAATGCTGCTACCCTCGCGGGCAGCAGCATTACAAGCCTATGTTTAACTAAAAATCCTTTTCAGTCGAACAAAAGTATTTTTGATTTTTTAGTTTCGATTCCGCTGCTGTCTAAAAGACAAGCAGGCGGGATCTCGACTAAAATACCAAAAATTTGAAAGTTTAAATGGGAGCTTCACAGCGACCACCTGTTATCCTACAGTTGAAAACTTTCTTTTACCAATAACTAAAAACCTAAAACTATAAATATTACTACTAACCTAAAACAATCTATTAACTTTTGACGATGCAAAGGTAAGGCAAAAATCTGAAATCCGCAATAATCTTCATCTAAATCGTGAAAGAAATTGTTGTATTCTTGATATAAATCAAGCCTTTGTGTGCGCAAACAATGCGATTCTTGCCTCGTGGCATCCTGAGCTGACGAAGACAACTGTTGTAATCCTCGTGCTACCCAATTTGCATGTGGGAGGGAAATCATCTAAAACAATAGGAAAAAGCCTACCAAGGAATAGGAATAATGCCTTGCATAGCTGCAGAATAGTCCTTACCTTTGCAACATCAAACATAAGTTGAACCCTATAAAAAGATACGACAATGAAAAAGCTTTACACCTATTTCGCAATGGCAATGATAGCCATGACAACCTTTACAAGTTGTGATGCCATAGAGTTCTTTGAAGATATGGAAGACCGCAGTGAGGCATACACCCTCGACGGCAACTGGACGGGTTACATTGACACCTACTACTACGACCGTTGGGGACTGACGGGCGACAGCTATCGCACCACGATGCATTTCGAGCGTGAGAATGCTTATGGTGGATGGGGATATGAGGTGGACTACGACCTGAACAGCCGCTATTCCGACTACTATTACTGCGAGTTTACATGGGAGGTCTACAACGGAACCATCCGTATCAGTTATGCTGACAGTTGGAACGATGTCTTCATCAGTGACTACACGCTGAACAGCAACTACTTCAATGGCTACATGGACGACGGCACGTCGAAGGATATCGTCTTCAGGCTCGCCTACGACAACCGTTTCGACTGGAGCTATTGGAACACCGGTTACTACACCAGGTCTGATGACGGTGGCAAGAAGGTGATGGCCAGCGGAAAGTTTGCAAAAGAGCCTCAGAATGACAATGAGTAGATGCATCCGAAGAAAGCATATTTAAGCTAAGAAAACAGCCCTTGTTTGACATTCGAACAGGGGCTGTTTGATGTTCGAAAAACCCCTGTTTGCAAAAAAAAGAAACAAGTTTTCTTTGTTTTGCCCTTGACTTTTCGTACCTTTGCACCCGCAAAAAGAATTATATCGTAATATGACACCAGAGACAATGATAAGTCAAGCGGTTGCCAAGGCCGTGAAGACACTCTACGGCATGGAGCCGACCGAGAAGATGTTGCAGCTGCAGAAAACGCGCAGCGAGTTTGAAGGAAACCTGACATTAGTGGTCTTTCCGTTTGTTAGGGCTGCTAAGAAATCGCCCGAGCAGACGGCTCAGGAGGTTGGCCAGTATCTGGTAGACAACTGCCCGGCTGTAGAGAAGTTCAATGTGGTAAAAGGGTTCCTGAACCTCAGTGTGGGGCAGGGAGCATGGCTGCAGTTGTTGCAGGCCATCGATCAAGACGACCACTTCGGAACGAAGAAGGCCGACGAGCACTCTCCCCTCGTGATGATTGAGTATTCGAGTCCCAACACCAACAAGCCCCTACACTTGGGTCATGTGCGCAACAACCTCTTAGGCTGGTCGCTGGCTCAGATCATGGAGGCCAACGGCAATAAGGTGGTGAAGACCAACATCGTGAACGACCGCGGTATACATATCTGTAAGTCGATGCTTGCCTGGCTGAAATACGGCAATGGTGAGACTCCCGAGTCGAGCGGCAAGAAGGGCGATCACCTTATCGGTGACTACTATGTCAGCTTCGACAAGCATTATCGTGAGGAGGTGAAGCAGCTCATGGCTCAGGGCATGGACGAGGAGAAAGCAAAGCAGGAGGCTCCGCTTATCAAGGAGGCGCATGAGATGCTCGTCAAGTGGGAGCAGAACGATCCCGAGGTGCGTGCCCTGTGGGAGAAGATGAACGCGTGGGTCTATGCCGGCTTCGATGAGACTTATAAGAAGATGGGTGTTGGCTTTGACAAGATCTACTACGAGAGCCAGACCTATCTGAAAGGAAAGGCCAAGGTAGAGGAAGGTCTCGCCAAGGGTCTCTTTGAGCGCCATGAGGATAACTCGGTGTGGGCCGACCTTACCAACGAAGGACTCGACCAGAAACTGCTGCTGCGTAGTGATGGTACCTCGGTCTATATGACCCAGGATATCGGTACTGCCGAGATGCGTTTCCAAGACTATCCCATCGACAAGATGATCTATGTCGTGGGAAACGAGCAGAACTATCACTTCCAGGTGCTCTCTATCCTGCTCGACCGCTTAGGATTCAAGTGGGGCAAGGAGCTGGTACACTTCAGTTATGGTATGGTCGAGTTGCCCAATGGCAAGATGAAGAGCCGCGAGGGCACCGTTGTCGATGCCGACGACTTGATGGAACTGATGGTCGAGGATGCCTATAAGACCTCGATGGAGCTGGGTAAGTTTGATGATATGACCGAGGATGAGCGCCGCGAGATTGCCCGCATCGTGGGTATGGGAGCACTGAAGTACTTTATTCTGAAGGTTGACGCGCGTAAAAATATGCTCTTCAACCCCGAGGAGAGCATTGACTTCAACGGCAATACCGGCCCCTTCATCCAGTATACCCATGCACGTATCCGCTCGATTCTGCGGAAAAGTGAAGAGTTAAAATTGAAGAGTGAAGAATTTGCTACCGCTCTTAATGAGAAAGAAATAGAACTGATTCAGAAGATGAACGAGTTCCCGGTGGTGGTCGAACAGGCAGGTAAGGACTATTCGCCCAGCGGAATTGCAAACTATTGCTACGAGCTGACAAAGGTGTTTAATCAGTTCTACCACGAATATAGCATCCTCAACGAGCCCGACGAGAACGTCAAGGCTATGCGCCTGATGCTTGCTCGTAACGTCGCCAAGATTATCAAGAGCGCAATGTCGCTCCTCGGTATCGAGGTGCCTGAGCGCATGTAGCAGTGCCTGAACGGTTCAAACGTAGCAACCTCCCTCTGCAGGTTAATAAGCGATGACGCTTTCAACTTCAGAGGGAGGTTGCTTTTATTCTGTTCACGTGTCGCTGTCGATGAGGCGCCATACACCGGCACCTTCTACTGCCACGCGTGTCTGTTGCAGCGTGCCGCTGGGTTCGCCCCATTGTGAACCTGGCGCCTTGCCGGGCTCGGCGGTCAGCCGGCTGGCTGTCACCTTACAGATACCGCCGGAGCCTTCGTTCTTGTAGAAGGCATGGTACAGGTGGTCTTTCTCGTTGTAGACGATGTCCATGTCGATGGTTGCCGACCCTCGGTCGAAGAGATAGACGGGTTCGCCCTCCAAATCGGTGAAGTCGGCATTGGCATAGCAGTAATACACCTTGTCGTAGGGTATGCTGCCGTCGTTGGTAAGCAGCGAGAAATAGACCATGTATTTCTGTGCCTCTGGGTCCCAGATGGTTTCCGGTGCCCATACGCGCGTCACGTTGGCAAAGTTCGTGCCTTTATATTTCTCGGGGAAGTGAACAGTGGAGTGCTGCCAATTCACGAGGTCGCGCGAACGCATGAGCACCATACCGCGATTACTGCTCCAGCCTTCGGCACAGCGCATGTCAGTGTTCACCATATAAAACCAGCCATCTTCACCGCGCAGCACGTGAGGGTCTCGAACCCCCCGCTTCAGGGCGATAGAATCGGCGCTGATAATCATCTGTCCGTTGTTCATGGGAACAAAGTCGAAGGGTGACTCCTTGTCTGAGAGGGCATAGTAGATGTTCTCGTTGTCGTTAGAGGGAAAGTAGACAAACAGGTACTTCGTGTAGTTTTGAGCTGACAGGGATAGTGAAGGGCCGAGTGCCATCAGCACAGCCAGCACACGGTTATACACGGATTTATATATCTGTCCATTTTATAGCCCGACCTTAAACACTCTGTCGCCAATCTTCACGATATACACATGTCCTGAGGGCATTGGGATGTTCAGGCTACTATTCGAGACCACGAAAGACTCAAGCAACTCGCCACCCGTGGCGTAAATGTTACAGATAGAGCCTGGTGTGGCATTGCTTATCTGAATACTGTTCAACAAGGTAGAAACACGTACATTCATATTAGCGTCGGATCGAATACTATTACCCCATTGCTCATACGTAACACATAACGTGGCATTGTCGTTGATAGCAGGAGTGGTGTACCTGTTCTCACTGTCTAACTGGCTGGTCACGTCGTTGCCGTTGAACGTCACGCTATGGATGGCCCATCCGTCCTCGGGTTCAATGACAAAGGTGTATGTCTCGCCCCGCTTCGCCAACTGTTTCATCCTGCCCTCGCTGCCACTCTTCAGCGTCAGGAATATCTGGTCGCTCTCGTCCTGCTCCTCAACAATCTTCAGGAACTCTCGCCAACCGTCGAAGCGTACGTAAAGCTCCTTCGTGCCAGCAGGGACATAGAGCGTACCTTTGCGCTGGGTCTCCGACGAGAAAGCATTCTTACAATTAAAGGGCTCAGTGATTTTTGAAATCACAGTCATAAGATTGCTGCAGTAAGAGAAAGCACTTCCCCCTATGCTCGTCACGCTGTTGCCGATGCTCACCGAGGTCAAACCGCTGCAATCAGAGAAAGCACTACTACCTATGCTCGTCACGCTGTTGGGAATGGTGACTGAGGTCAAGCCGCTGCAACGGTAGAAGGCTGAATTGCCTATAGCCATAACTTCATCTCCAATAGTAACTCGCTTTATTGATGGCATATTTTGAAACCACGAACCAATTTCCTTACAATGGAAGGTTACTGAGGTTAAGCCACTGCACCAAGAGAAAGCACCCTCTCCTATGCTCGTCACGCTATTGGGTATGGTTACTGAGGTCAAGCCGCTGCAATATGCGAATGTATTAAATATTGATAATCAACTACTTACATGTTAAACGGCAGAAAAGTGGATTGCTTGTTTTAGGATGTGGAGAAAATGGGGTAGATTTAACGTATTTAACCTTTGTTTAGGCTCCGCTTCATTGGTTCGTCTGGATATTACTATGATTTCCTCAGGATTTCCTCCTGCTGGTCAGTGAGGATGAATTCCAATGTCCTTTTGTCAACCATAACGATGATATTTTGGGTGCAAAGATACGAAGAAAAAAACGTAAAAAGCGATATTTTACATAATAACGCCACAATTTTAAAGGTGTAGTTTTTACATTTATCATTGAAAA
>Ga0256407_10009955_pt1 | contig 13459 bp, 8 predicted proteins | sample RumenRJG_04DNA_FD_193489 | JGI IMG/M metagenome (GOLD analysis project Ga0256407, IMG submission 193489) | Bovine rumen microbial communities from Lethbridge, Alberta, Canada - RJG_04 | ecosystem: Host-associated > Mammals > Digestive system > Stomach > Rumen | place: Canada: Alberta | collected... | reverse complement strand
TAATATAATTTTTAAATAATTTATCTCCTTCAATTAAATAAAAATCATTTGGAAAATTCTTTTCTAAAAATTTGAAAGATTTAAGAGCTAAAATAGGTTTATTTCTCCCAAGGAAACTTTTAATACAAATAAAATGAGTTCTTGGACATTTTGAAATTGATTGAACTTTAATAGAATATTTATAAATATCATCATCAATTGATTTAATTAAAGTATCAATATCTTTATAAGTATATAAAACAACAGCACAATTATTTTTTAAATCTTCATATTCTTTATCTAAACTTGATATAAATTCCTTATTTTCTTTATTTTTTATTAATAAACTTTTAATAATATCAAGATAAAATAAAGCATTTAATAAATATTTCCCACCATAAATTTTATTCATAAATTTAATCAAAGCAAAGAAATCATTTAACATATATCTTCTTAAAGAATAATTATAAAAATCATTTTGATCTTCAAACATATTATCAACTTGCATTAAAATACTTTTAAACATTCTATGACTATGTAAAATTAAATTATTTTTTAAATAACAATAACCACATTCAGTTTCATACCACATACATTGAGTTCTTTTCATATTTTCTTCAAGTAAAGGATCTTTTACAAATTCTTCCATAATTTCTCTACTTTTATCTAATTCACAATTTCTTAATACAGTTTTTGCATGTTTTGCATTTAAATATCTATCACTTAAATCTAACTCTTTTGCTTTTCCCATTGCTAATGAACTTTCTTCATATAATAATAAATGTTTTAATATTTTTGATTTTAACATAAAGAATTCTACTATTGATGGTGTATTATCAATTGCTTTATTTATATATTTTAATGATTTATCTAATTCTTTAAAGAAATCATAATGTTGAGATGCATAATAATATACCCATATTAAATGATTGTTATTTGATAATTTTTCATTGTTTGTTAATTCAATGTCTAAACATTTATTTTTTTCTATTGAATCTAAATGTTTATTTAATATTTCTATTATTATTTCTGTTTTTTTTGGTTGATGTAAGTAAATAAATTTTACATTTATAAAAAATGAAATTAAATTTAATTTAATATTCCTTATAAAGTATTCGTTGAATAATTTTTTAAATTCATCACCTGAGCTTAAAGCAAGTTGTATTCTATCAAAGACTTTTGATTTTTTAATTTTGGGTTTTATTTCATTTATTAATATATCATATAATGTTTTTGATTTAGTTTCATCATTTCCTAATTTAAGTAAATTTTGATAATTATCAATATTTTCATTTGTTTTTAAATTAAAATACCAAATATAATAATTTGCATTTTCAGAATTTAATAAAAATCCCTTATTACAATATTCAATCCCAATATCATTTTTTTTTGCCAAAATTGCAGCTTTAATAATAAGAGTATAAAAAGAATCTTTATCAGAACAATTTTTATCAATATTACTAGTTAACTCCTTAATACAATCATCATATTTTTTTAATTTTAACAAAATTTCACCTTTAAATAAATAAATTTGGTTAAGTTCTTGTTTTTTAATTTTTTCCTGTTGCATCTCTTCAATTTTACTAATTAAAGTTAAAGCATATTCATAATTCCCAATTAAATATTGTGAAAAACAAAATGTAATCCAATTAGTATTAATTGTTGGTCTTAAACTTAAAGCTCTTCTTGAAAATTCTGCAAAATCATCAAATTTTCCTAAAAATAATTGTAAATATGATATATCTCTTAATACATTATAATTTTCAGGATCATTTTTATGAGATTGTAAATAACATTTTATTGATTGAGCATAATTTTTTGTTTCTTTATTGAAAATTGCATATAAATGCCAACAAACTGCATTTTTAAAACCTAATTTTAAAGAATCTTTTATTAATTTTTCAGCATTTTCTTTTTCTTTTAATCCTAAAAGTGATAAACCTTTTAAAGCCATTGCTTCTTGATTTGTTGGGGCTTTTTCTAAGATTTTATCACATTTTTTTTTACATGATTTGAAATCGTTGTTGTCATAATCTTTCTATTATGAAATATTAATTAATTATATCTTACTAATGCATCTTGGTATTTCTTGTCTTTTGGATTCATGATGAAAAAAAAATAATTTTAAAAATAAATAATTATAATATTTAAAAAATAATCATTATTAAATATATAAATATATTTAAAAATTAATAATATTTTAATTCTCAATTGTAAAAAAATCATTTTTTTTTTGTCATTTTTTTTGTTTACTAGTATTAATAATATCATTATCAGAATCTAAAATATTTTTATTCTTATGAATTAATTCATCATATTCATTATATAAATTCATTTGTTTAAATAGATCATTTTGAATATATACAATTGCTGCTTCTAAAGTTATGAAATAATAACCCATAGTTGATTGTTGAGTTGTTCTAGTAGTAAATTCAGAAATAATTTTATTATGTATTAATAATTCTGGCATTTGACTCTTTATGATAATATAAATAAAAATATTCATTAATTCATCTGCATTAATATTTAATAATGAATTTGTTATATATTGTTCCATTCCTTCCCAATATTTATTTACACATTTTTCTATTTCTCTACTTAATAAAGCAATTATCATCATTTTATTAAAAGGACCTTTATTATTTTTTAATGCTTTTATCAATTGAATTGCTGATTTATATCCATTTAAATTTTTTGGTTTTGTATCTATTATTTTATTCATTTGTATTTCATTTTCAATATTTAAGGAAGAATTTGAAATTTTTATTGTATTTTGTTCTTTCATATTATTTTCTTTTTTTTCAGATAATATAAAATCATTTTTTAATTTTTCTTTATATTTTTCTGTTGATTCATCTAAAGCAAATTTTTCTGGAATTATTAAATCTTTTGGTGTTATATTATTTAATAATTGTAATTTTATTGAAAAAGCTTCTAATTTTTGTTTTAATTCAATAGAAAATAATTCATATATTTCTTTATATAAATGTCCTGTTTGAAATAAAAAAATTGTAATTAAATTAGTAGTTTCATCTTTTTCTTCAGATAAACATTGTAAATCAAATGATTTAGAATACATTAATTTAAGTGTTGATTGACATATTAAAATAAATGAATGTAATTCTTTTATAATATAATTATTAAAATTTTCTATTCCAAAATAATTATTATTTTTTAAAAATATTTTTTTTTTTGTTAAATAATTTGTAAAATATTTTTCAAAAATTGAAATAATAATAGTAATAGGATGATCTTTATTTTCAAGATGTTTTTTAAAAATTTTAATAATTTCTTTTATTCTTTTTCTAATTAAATGATATTCATATGTAGTATTATCTAAAGACTGAGATTGACTAATATTATCTATTTTAAAAGAACCTCCTAAATATTTTATATAATTTGGTACTGTTATTATTGAGTTATTTATATTATTTTCTTTTATATTTTCATTATATGTAACTCTCATTAATTGTTTTACAATATTTTCATCATTAGAATTTTTCTCATTTTCTTTTAATGATTTTTTATCAATGTCTTGAAAAATTTTAGGTTTTGTCATTAATTCAAATTCTTTAAAAAATGCACTACTAACATATTTATTTTCAAATAAAAAAATTTCATCTTCAATTTCATTTATAATATAACTAAAATATGATTCAGAATTTTCTTTAGATTTAAAATAATTAAGAATATATTTTTTCCATGTCTTATTTATTATTTTTTTATTATTATTTATTTGAACATTACGTATTGTTATAATTTTGTCAAAATATTTTTTTTCAATAGCTTTATTAATACTATTTTCATTATTATCTAACTCTTTATATAATATTCTCATTGTTTTTTTTATTGAATATAAATATTTTTTTTCTTTATTTGATAATTCAGTATTTTGTATATTTCTTGAATTATTTGAACTTCCCATTATATAATTTAAATAATTAAATAAATATTTATTTAATTTAAATTATTCTAAATAATTTCTTTATATTTATAATATTAAATTAAATCATAATTATTTATATTATAAATAATCAAAAAAGAAAATTTTCTTAAGTCTTTTACAAACAATTATCAATCATCAAAATTTTTTATTACTTAAATATTAATAAATCAATAATTTTTTATCTTTTGGTAACAGATGAATTTAGATATTTTTTTGCACTAGTATTATTATTTCTTATATAATTATAATTATTTTGAAATACTTTTTCAGATTCCTCAATATATGAACGATTAGAATTTTTATTATTTAAACTATTATTTTTCCTCATTTTTTTAAAAGAATTATATCTAATATCATATAATTTATTTATTCTTGTTGTCGATGTAAATTTGAGCATTGAATCAATAATTAAACTTGAATGTTGTTGTTTAAATCTTTGACTTTTAAATCCTTTAATTTTAGGAATACTTTTTTTAGAAATTGTTTCTGGAGTACATGTTGAACTTATACCTGTATCTCCTTTATAATTTGAATCATTACTATTATTACTTCTATTTAAATGATAAATTTTTTTTTCTTTATTTTTAAATTCATTAATATTATTTTTAATATAATTATTCAAAGTTGATATTGTATTTTTATTTAATTCTAATGAAAAATTTCTTTTAATTTTCTTCATTATATTTGAAGAAATATATTTTCCAGAGATAAATTTTTTCAAATTTGAATTATCTTTATAGCAATATTGTGTTTTAATTAAATTATTATTATTAATATGACAATTATTATTATTATTCATAATTTTTAATTCAACTCTCTTATAATTATCAAAAATAATTTCTTTAACACCCAAATATGTTTTTTCAAAATCATAAAAATTAATATTATAACAATCACTCATAAATTTATGCCATTTTTCTTTTATACTAAAACTTTCTCTTGCTAAACAAATACATACACAAGCAATTTCTAAGGGATCAATATTTAAATAAGATACTTTACTCATAATTTTTGCTAAATATTCATTAATTTTAGAATGAACTAAACTTTGATTTATATAGTTTTTATTATTTTCATTTATATCATCAATAAATATTATTCCTTTACATTCAAAATATTCTATAAAATCAACTGGAGTTATTATATTAAGGTCATAATTTGTTTTTTCTAAACATAAAATTTCTAATTTTTTAATGTTTTCATATGATAAATATGGATTTTTCCATTGAAATTGAATATCTTGAAAATTTGGTAATTTAGTTTGATTATGAAAAAATTTTATTGATAAAATTAAACAAACTAAAAGTATTTGTTCTATTTTTGAGTTTAATTTTGTTTTTTCTAATATTATATCCATTAAAAATATTGCCAAATGCATTGTTTTATTTGATATATGAAATAATTTTTTAATTTTTATTAATTTTTCTATTGCAATTTCCCTTTTAAGATTTAAACTTTTCATTATTGTAGTTTTTGTTTTTTTCATAGTTTTTTTTAATAAATTTATAAAAATTTCTAATGGATAAGATTCTATTTCTTTTATGATATAAAAATTTTGTTTTTGATTATGTTCTATTGTATTGAAACTATTATTTTTTTTAATTTGAAAATTATTATGTTTATGATGATTATAAAAATTATATTGACCTTTCATTAAATTTATATTTTACAAAATAAAAAATAAAAATAGAATAAAATTTTTCAAAAAAATAAAAATATTGAAAATAAATCATTCTGACATAATTAATAAATAATCAAAATTTCTAAAATACTTATTTTTTAAAAAAATTTATTTATTGATTTTTACAATCATTTTTTTTTTCTTCATTTTCTTTTTTATTTCCTGATTTTTTTCTTTTTCCAAATACTTTACCTTTTTTTTTCCCTTTTGTCTCCTCATCACTCCCCTCTTCACTTTCATCATCACCTTCATCTTCTTCTTTATCATTTTCATCATTAATTTCCATAATATTTAAATAGTATTCTAATTGATTTTTAAAGAAATCTTCTTTAAAAAAAGAAACTTCATCTTCAAAATCTTCAATTACTTCATTCTCAGAATTTTCACTATCACTATCACTATCACTTGAACTATTAGATTTATTATTATTTTTTTTTTCATTTTTTTTTTCAAAAGATTTAAAAAAATTAAAAAATGAATCTACTTTTTGTTTAACATTTTTTTTTATTACTTTTTTACCTTTTTTAATTGGTTTTTTTTTCATCTTAATTGTTGGATTTTTATCTTCATTTTTCCAAGTTATTTTTGATGCATCAATTGAAATTAAATCATCTTTTTCATCAATTTTATATGTTTTTGTCAAAATATTTGGTTCAAAATATTCATTTTCTTTAAAAATAAATTCAACTGTAAAATCTTGTGAATCAGTACTTGGATTATATTTTATTTCAATTAAATTATTTAATATATTTTTATCATTTTCATTCATTGGAAAATATTCAGCGTTTATTAAAACTTTTTTCCAATAATTACTTATTTCTTTTTCTTCTTCATTATTATCTGAAATTGAATATTTTTGTTTATCTTCTTCTGAAATGTCATAAGTTGTGTTTTTATTTAATATTATATCTTCTATTTTTTCATATATTTCTTTATATTTTTGTTCATAATTATTTTTTAAGATATTTTTTTCTTTAAGTTCTTGTTTTTCTTCTATTTTCTTTTTTTCATCATTGAATATTTTTAACTGAATTAATTTCGCCTTTAAAGAATCATTTTCTAATTTAGTAATTGCATCATTATATTTAGTTTCTTCTTCTTTATCTTCATCTTCATCTTCATCTTCTTTTTCTTTTTCATTTTCTTTTTCATTTTCATTTTCCTTTTCATTTTCTTTTTCATTTTCTTTATTTTTTTCTTTTTCATTTTTATCCTCATTTTTTTCTTCAACTTTTTCTTCTTTAAAATCAGCTTCCTTAGTTTCATTATTTAAATTATTTTCTTTTGCTTCATTTTTTTCTAATAAAGAGTCTATTGTTGGGGCAGGTGATTGACTATTATTTTCTTGTTCTGACATTTACTCAAAAAATAAGATATTAATTTATTTAAATAATTATTTTATAATAAAAAAAATTTTTAAAGATAAAATTAAATAAAATTTAATTTTCCTTTATATTTAATTACCAATTTTTTAAATTCCAAACATTAATCATCATTTTTTCAAAAAATTGATCATTATCAATTGTACTTGAAATATAATTATAAAATTCAATTAAATCATTTATATTAATCATTTTATTTTTAAATTTATTTTCATTGTTTAATAAAGTAAAATGATATTCAAAACAATCTAAAAATTCAGCCAAACATTCATAATAATTTTGTTTCCCATTTAATACATTTGGATGTTCTTTAGCATTATAATTTTTCCTTAAATCTTCTAAATAAACTAAATTATTTTTATTAAATTTATAAAAAACTCTTTTAACAATTTCTTTCCTAAAATTATTCATTTCACCAACTAATTCATTTATTAAATTTTCATAATTCATTACTCCATTATCATTTTTATCAAATTTATTAAATACATAATTTATTTCATCATCATTTAATTCAATTCTATAATCATTACAATATTTTTTAAAATTTTTTAAATTTATATTTTTACTATTATTTTCATCTTCAATCATAAAATTTCTTCTCATTGACATTATTCCTCTAATTCCTCTTCCATTAATATCATTTTTTAGTTTAGTAAATATATTAATATTATTTGGGGTTAAATTTTCATAAACTCTCATTTTCATATTATTTGGATTATTCCAAGTTGAATAATTAATTGGTTCATTATATGTTCCAAAAGGTGCATTATGATAATTTCCAATTTTTGAATTGTTTTCACTTAAATTTTTACTTACTTTTCTATTATCATCATTATCTTGATTAATATTAATATTATTTTTATTATTAGTAATATTCTCATTATTTCTATTATAATAATTAGAATTTTGTTCATTATTTATTGAATTATTATCTTGTGTATTACTCCAAGGCTTTTTTTTTAAATATTTAGATTGATTATTTAATTTCCAAGCATTTGAAATTAAAGAAATAAATAAATCATCATCATCAATACTCATTGAAATATTATTATAATATTCTAAAAATTCTTCTTTTGATACTCTTTTATCTTTAAATCCTTTTTTTAAATTATGATGTGTTTCAAATGTTTCTATAAATTCATTATATAAATCTTCTTCTGTTTTTTTTCCACTTAAAACATCTTTATGATTTTTTACATTATATAATGATTTTATTTCATTTAATTCTATTTTTCCACTTTTATCTAAATCTAATTTATCAAAAGCTTTTAACACAATTTCTTTTCTTTTTTCATTCATTTCTCCTCTTAATTGTCTTAAAAATTCTTCATAATCAATAGTATTTGAATTATTAATATCAAAAATAGAAAATAATTCATGAATTTCATTTTCATTAAAATCAATTTTTAAATCTTTAATTGCTTTAGAAAATTGTTTATAATCTAAAGTTTTATTTTTATTTTCATCAAAAAGTTTAAATTGTTTAGCAAGACCAATAATACCTTTTGCACCTTTTTTTCTAATTTCATTTCTAAAAATATCTAAAATATTATTTTCATTAGGATAAAATTCATTTTGAACAAAATTTTTTTCATTTATTGTATTAATATTATTATTATTCCTTTTATTATTATCACCAAATCTTCTTTTATAATTACTTTGTAAATTATTATCATTATTATCATTTTTATTACTCCAACCTTTATTATTATTATTTACATAATTATTTTCATTTTCATTATTAAATCCCCATGTATTATTTATTAACATTTCAAAATAATCATCATTATCAATTGATAAAGAAACATTTTCATAATATTCCATAAATTCTTCTAAAGTTACTTTACCATCATTTTCAGTTCCACATAAATAATTATATGTATTTTCAAAAGTTTCAATAAATTCTAATAAAATTTCATCTTCTGTCTTTTTTCCATTTAAAACATCAGGATGATTTTTTGCATTAAATTTACTTATTAATTCTTCTTTTTCAATAGCATTTAAATGATTAATATCTAATTTATTAAAAATTTCTTCAACTATTTTTTTTCTATTCTCATTCATTTCTCCTCTTATTATTCTTATAAATTCATCATAATCAATTACTCCATTTTTATTTTTATCAAATAAAGAAAATGCTATTTGAATTTCATTTTCTGTTAAATCAAATCTAAAATCTTTAGATGCTTTTTTAAATTCATTATAATCAATTGTTTGACTATTATCTTCATCTATTAATCTAAAATTTTTTGCAATTGACGTTATTCCTCTTACTCCTCTTGCTGATAATTTTTTTCTTATTTTTTCTAATATTATTTCCCCTTCATTTAAATCTTCTTTTTCATTTTGAATTATTTCATTATTATTATTTTCATAATTATAATTATTTACATTATTATTATTTTTAATATTTGAATTTTCATCTTTATTTCCTCTTCTTTCATTCATTATTGAGTTATTTGAATATAAAATACCAACAAATTCTTTATAATCTAAATAACCTGAATTATCTTTATCATATATTTTAAAAAGTTCACTTAAATCTTTTTCATTAAATCCTGTTATTCCTATTTTCATTATTGCTTTTAAAAATTCATTTTCAGAACATTTACCAGTATTATCTAAATCAAAATATTTAAATGCTTTTAATAAAACTGTTTCATCTGATGTATAACCATTTGATTTTAATTCTAATTTATTTTTTAATTCTTTCTCAAAATTTTTTTTCTTTAACATTTTTTTTAATGAAAAAAAATTTATTTTTATTTTTTAATGCAATTATAAAAAAAAAAATTAATTGAATCCATTTATAATATCTTATCTTAATTAAATAAAAAAATAATGATCAATATCAAAATATTTTTTGAAATTAATGACCCAATTGTAATTCAAATTGATTCAAAAGGAATAAGTGTTAAAGACTTTTTAAAAATAATAAGTGAAAAAACAAATTATGATTTTCATGAAAATGAAATTACATTAATTGATAAAAAAAAGGATAAAATAATAGATGGTGATCTACAATTATTAAACAATGATGAAATTCTAATTAAACAAAAAAATAATAATGAAGCTTTTGCTTTTCTTGATGTAACTAAACAAAATAAAATACAAATTGAACCAGAAAATAATCCATCAATTCCATATTATTTAACTGCAAAACCAGGATTAAATATATTAGGGAAATGTGAAAATGAAAATTGTGATTTAATGGATAAAGAACAAATGATAAATATTAAAGAAGATGAATATGATATGGTTAAACAAAATGGTATTGTAAAATGTATTAGTTGCAAATGTAATGTTATAGGAAAAACTATTGCATTTTATAAATGTTATTATAATTATTATGGGAAGAAATATATTGAAATAGAAGATAAAATAGAAAAATTTGGAGAGAAAATAAATGATTTTAACAAAATAGAAATTTCTTTTGATAATAAAACAAATGTTCAAGGTAAAAGTTATGAAATTCATAAAACAAAGGATATTGAATATTTTATCTATGATGATGATAAAGTTAAATTTCTTCAATTAATTTTTCAAGTTAGAAAATTTTAAATTAAAGAATATTTAAATTAAATAATTTCTTCATGATATTAAAAGAATATATGTTAAATTACTACAACTTTATTATTCTAATTTAAATATAATGAAAAAGAAATTAATTAATTATTAGAAATAAAATTTATTTAATTATTTTTCTTGACATTTTTTATAAAATTCAACTTAGGTTGTTTTAATAAATAATCAATTTTTTTAAATTAACTTTTATTAATATCAATAATATAGTTAAAATAATATATTAAATTAAATTTAATTGTAAATTTAAAAAAAAATATTATAATTTTGTTTAATTTAAATTATTAATGAAAAAATAAAAAAATTTTACTCATTGATGCCATATTTTAAATATTCCTTATTTATTAAATGACAAGTTTGTTCTAATCCTTCAAGCATTTTTCTTAAATCATAATTTAATTCATCTAAAACATCATGATGTTCCATTTTTTTTTGAAAATTAACAATATTTTCAATTCTATTAATTTTGGCATATACATAATTATTAATAACCATATCAGCTAATTCAATTTCAATTTCATCAATAGATACATTTGTCATTTCTGAAATTCTTTTTAAATGAATTTTTGAAAAAAATTTAGAATAAATTAATAAATCATGTTGTATCCAATATTTTCTAAATAATTTTAATAATTCTTTATCATCTTCAAAAATTTTAAATTTAATATAATTTCCAAATAAATTATCATTTATTATTACTATATCATCACTTAAATGTGTTTTTACAATATATAAAATTATTTTATTAGTATCTAATTCTTTTTTATAATTTAATTGCAGTTCATGATACATATTTTTTGTTTCTAATTCAGGAGGACATATTGATAAATATAAAACATAATTTTGGAATAATTCATTTAAATTATTATCTTTTTTCGCATTTATATAATTTTCAATTACTTTAGTTTTCATTTCCATTTTATCTTTTTCAATTTTATTTAATTTATCATTTATCTCTTTAATAAAATCATATAAAATTTTATAACTTTTTGAAACATCTAAATATTTTTTTTCATGAATATAATATCTGATCATTAATTTATAAAATCTAATTTTAAGTAATTCAAAAGTTTCATCATTTAAATGATTTTTATGTATTTTATTACTAACTATAAGTGTTCTAATATAATCACCTTTTAAAATTAAAGTTTCCATTTGAAATAAAATATAATCAACTTTATAATCTCTTTCTAAAGAACCAAAAGCTTCAATTTGGACATCTTGTATTAATTTAGCTGCATCATCTAAATTATTATTTTTAGTATGAATTTCTGCCATTTTTCTAATTGCTTGACTATACTCTAATTCAACAAATATTTTTCCTTCTGTTACTTTAATTATTACATCTAATAATCTTTTTAATTTTTCTTCTTCTTTTATATTTGGAATTATCTCATTATTACAATATTTTATCATTGATGATATTGATTCTCTACTTTGATTTCTTCTTTGAGTTAAATATTCAATTAATTTTAAAAAATTTTCAAAATCATTTCTTTCATATATTGTTGATAATATTTTAACTGAAATTTTTCTGTTTTGTTCATATTCATTATCTAATCTTGTTTTTTTTTCTTCATCAAGTAATTTTTTTAATTCTACATCTTTTAATAACTCCTCTGATAATAATGATGACATTTTTTAAATATAATTAAAATTTATTTTTATGAGAAATCAAGTCAAATACTATTCAATGATAAGATTTATTTCAATTAAAAAAATAAAAATAATGTTTAAACAAAATAAAAAATATAATTATTGAAATATAAAAAAAAATTGAAAATTAAATAATGGAAGTTGATAATGTTAGTTCTAATTCGATAAATCAAAATCAATTCAATTTATCATTTATTTATTCTTTTTTTCAAACATTTGTTTTAATATTAATTGCAGAATTAGGAAGTAATAGTTTTTTTCTATTACTTTTTTATCAAAAAAAAATAAATAAGTTTATAATATTATTCAGTTCATTTATTGGTGAATTAATATTTCTTTTAATAAATACTTTAATAGGTTATTCTTTTAATTTATTGATTAATAAAAATATAATTGATTATTTAGCAATAATACTTTTAATTTCTTATTCTTTATTTTTATTATTTAATGTATATTTAGAAGAAAAAAATTTTTCAGAAATTCCTGAAAATGAAAAAAAAATCATATTACCTCCAAAAATATCAAATAATCAAAATATTAATTTAAAAAATTCAAATAAAGTAAATAAATCATTATCAGTAATTCCTGAAATTAATGAAGATAGTAATATAGATGAAAATTCTTTAAATACTCCTTTATTAGAAAATTTTACAAATAAAATTGTTTCTCAAAATGAAAATAATCAAAATGAATATTCATTTGGAAATTATGATTCACAAATTCAAACAGAAGAACAATTAAATGAAGAATCAATTTTTAAATTAATATGGATTATTTTATATAAAATTATTTTTTCTGAATTAGGTGAAAAAGTACAAGTTTGTAATATTATTTTATCAGCAACATTTAATATTAAAGGAGTCTTTTTAGGAAGTTTATTTGCATTAATTACTTTTTGTTTTTTTGGAGTTTTTGTAAGTAATGAATTTATTTCAAAATTTTTTAGTCAGAGATTATTTAAATTTATTTCTGCAATTATTATTCTTATTTATGGAATTGAAATTTCTTTATTCATATAAAAAAATTTCAATTGATTATTTAAATTAATAATTATTTTTAAAATTTTTTAATTAAAAAATTTAATATTTTTTCTCCAATTCATCAATAATTATTTAAATGTAAATACCATATTTTTTTTTAAATAAATAATATATTTCAATCAATTTAAAGTGATTTCTTATTTTCTTTCATAAATTTAAAAAAAAATATATATTTAATAATGCAATCAATTTG
>Ga0256407_10009953_pt1 | contig 13462 bp, 12 predicted proteins | sample RumenRJG_04DNA_FD_193489 | JGI IMG/M metagenome (GOLD analysis project Ga0256407, IMG submission 193489) | Bovine rumen microbial communities from Lethbridge, Alberta, Canada - RJG_04 | ecosystem: Host-associated > Mammals > Digestive system > Stomach > Rumen | place: Canada: Alberta... | reverse complement strand
AATATTCAGGAGCAATAAGCGAATTTAAAAGTGCTTTGCGTATAAACTATCTTGATAAATCGGCAAGAATCGGTCTTGTAAATTCGTATCTTGCAAGAGGGACAGATTATGCTAACAAAAGCAAAGATTGGGCAAAAGCGGCAGATGATTACAGAAGCGCATTGTTTTATCTCAAATATTATCCTGAAGACAAAGATGCAAGAAATTCCGCTCAGGCAATTGATCAGATTATCAGTAATTTAGACAGATGTTTAACTGAAATCGGTTATGACAGAAGCCCGCAAAACAGATTTGATACAGCAAAGAAACTTCGTGCGCAGGGCAATTTCTCTGCCGCTGCTTATGAGTTTAATCATGCCTTAGGTTCACGGGAACTTCAACAGGCAAGTTTTGAGCAAATCGGAGATATAATGTCAATTTTGGGCAATAAAAAAAGAGCGACTGAATATTACAAAAAAGCCGTTGCAGTCGGTCCTGCCGATTTGAATTTACGGCTGACTTACGCAAAAGTACTTGATGACAATGATAATAAAGACGAAGCATTGAAAGAATATTCCTATGTTTTGTCAAAGGCAAAGCAAAGTGATAAAGATATTCTCTATATGTTAGAGCGTATTTTTGTGAGAAAACTCAATGAAGAACCGACTAATGCCAATTTTAATGCTAATATGGGTGCGGTTTTGCAAAAAGAAAACAGGCTTGATGAGGCGCTTTCTTATTACAAAAAAGCAGAAACTTATGATCCTTCCAATATAAATACAAGAATTAATGTCGGAACTTTGTATCAGCAAAAAGAAGATTACAGAACGGCTATCAAGGCTTATGAATCTGTTTTGATTTTGTATCCTGATAATGTAATGGCAAATTTATACAGGGCACAATGTTATGAAAAACTTGGGGATGACCGAATTGCGCAGGAGGGTTACAAAAAAGTTCTTGCGGTTGATCCGGAAAACGAAATTATTAAAAAGCAGATGCTTGATAATGTGAAAAAATCATCTACACCGTTGGAATTTCTTGAGTATGTCAAGGTTAATATTCCTAAAAAATCTCAGTCTGATGTTGTTTATGATTATGCTATCGAACTTCATAAAGCAAATAAAATTGATGATGCGATTTATATGTATAACGAGGCATTGGCGTTGGTTGACGGGAAACCGAGCAGTGAAATTTTTGTAAATATCGCACTTGCGCAGGCGCAGAACGGAAAATTTGATGATGCTTTAAATACTTTAACTACTGCACAGGCTAAATTCCCGAACGATAAAACTATAAAAACTAATATAAATAATATTAGTGCTATGCGTGCGGATAATCTTATGGATAATGCGGCTGCACTTTATAATAACAAGAAATATGAGGATGCGATAAGAATTTATTTATCGGTTGAACCGGCTACTGTCAATACAATGCTTGGTGCGGCTACATCATATCAGCAACTTGGTGATAAGGATAACGCAATAGTTTATTATAAAAAAGCACTTGAACTGAAACCTGTTGATTCTGATATTGCTTATTATATAGCAGTTTTGTACGGAGAAAAAGAGGATTATGCGAATGCAAAAAATTATCTTGGTAAAGCATTGGCATTTAATAAAAATAATCAGCAGGCACTTGAATATCTGAAATCAATTGAAGATGTTGATATGGCAAATCTTTTGAACAGTGCAATCGAAAAATATGAAGCAGAAAAATATGATGAAGCCTTGCCTGATTTTAATAAATTATTATCGAAAAATGCAAATAATGATTATGCACTCTATTACAGAGGCATGATTTATGATTCTCAGGGCAAACACAATGAAGCAATAGCGGATTTGAAAAAAGCGTATGAACTGAATAAAGATTTTGTTATATGCAATTATATGATTGGTTCAAATTATGACGCTCTGAAAAAATACAAAGAAGCGATAGAATACTACGAAATTTATGCTACTTCAGATGCCCCGGATGATGATTACAAAAAATATGCAAAAGCAAGAGCGGAAGAATTGAAAGAAAATGCCGGCACTACCGCAAAAAAATAGAATTTTGGATGTATTAAAGTCAAAAGTTTCTCTTGCCCCAATGGCAGGGGTGACTGATTATGTTCTGCGAAGTATGATTCGTCAGTATTGCAAAAACTGTCTTATTACCACAGAGATGATTAGTTCGGAGTTTCTTGCGCAAAACCGTAATCAGACCGATATATTGATGCTTGATAATTCTCATCATCCTATTGCCTACCAGATTTGCGGTCATAAACCGTATATGATGAAAGATGCGGCAAAAAGACTTTCTGAGGTTGCCGATATAATTGATATAAATATGGGTTGTCCTGTCAGGAAAGTGGTTTGCGGGCATGATGGTTCGGCTCTTATGAGAGAACCTGAACTTGCCTATGATATAGTTCAGGCTGTAAAAGATGGTACGGATTTGCCTGTCAGCGTAAAATTTCGCCTCGGGTTCACTGTCTCGGAAATGAACTATGTTGAATTTGGGCAAAAGATGCAGGAAGCCGGAGCAGAATTTATAACCATTCATGCGCGTACTCGTTCGCAAATGTATTCTGGTAAAGCAGATTGGACAAAAATTAAAGATTTAAAAAATAATGTAGATGTGCCTGTTTTTGCAAACGGAGATATAAATAGTGTTGAAAATGCGATTGAATGTATAGAACAAAGCGGTGCTGACGGTGTAGCAATAGGCAGGGGAGTTTTGGGCGATCCGACATTAATTTCACGAATTGACCACTATTTTAATACAGGTGAAATTTTACCTGCACCGAGTCTTAAAGAAAAATTAGAGATAATGAAAAATCATCTTGCTCAGGAAGTCGAGATAAAAGGCGAAATGGTTGCAGTAAAATTTTTCAGAAAATTCTATCCATATTACATTTCAGGAGTTCAAAATGCCTCTAAATACAGAGGAATTCTTGTTAAAGAGGATAATTATAAAACTTTGCAGGAATATTTTGAACAGATAGAGCGAGAACTTGTATAGAAACTTGATATATTATAAAAAATTGTTATAATTATGTTGTTATGAAAAAGTATTTATTATTGTTTTTTATGGTATTTGCATTTGCCGCAGCTGGTATTTGTGTCCCTGAAAATGCGCAAACCTCTCAAAATAAGCAACCTCAGCAGCAGCAAGAGAATAAAGATGATTTGCCTGAAGTTAAGGTTGATTTAAGAGAACAGGCATCTGTTGAAATTCCGGCAGGGATTGTTGTACCTGTTATAAATATGCAGGAAATTTCAACGCAGGACTGTCCTGTCGGTTATAAGGTTAAGTTTGTCGGCACGAATGATTTGTATATCGGAGATATAAAAGTTATTCCGGAAGATACGATATTTTATGGTTATATTGAGAAAATAAATGATCCGATTGTTGGAACAAATGCTTCAATGAAAGTAAAAATAACGAAGTTTGTTTTTCCTGACGGGTATGAGCAAAATATTAAAGCATATATTTATACAACAAATAATAATTTAATCGGCGGAGAACTTACACCTCCTGCAGAATGGGTAAAAATGCCTCATTATCAGGATACTTATCAGGGAATATCATGGATTCACAGAGGTGCAACCCTTCAGATGCGCCCCGGAGGTAAACGCTCGATGGGCGAGCATACAAAATTGCCTGTCGGAGAAAGACACTTGATAATTTTTGTTGCTCCGTCTGAGTTATCCCACACTATCGGTGAATAAAAATGCTTAATCAATTGACAAAATGCTTATGTGGGTTAAAATATTTATTATACAGGAATATTCTTGAAAGGGATATATTATGAAAAGATTACTTCTTGCACTTGTTTGTATAACTTTGATATGTCAGGGCGCTTTTGCGAATGAAAATTTTAATGCAAATAATCAGACAGCAACATACAGTCTTGATACTGCGACTCTTAAAAATTCAATAGTCACAGTTCCTGCAGGACAGACTTTCAGAGGAGTATTCTTATCCCCTGTCAGTTCGGAAACAGCAACAACAGGGCAGGAAGTCAGTATGGCATTGACAAATGACTTTTATTATAAAGAAAAGAAAGTTGCACCTGCTGGTTCAACAGTTACAGGTACGGTAATAGAGGTTTCAAGAGCAAAACATGGCTCAATAAACGGAAAACTTGTTTTGAGATTTTCTCATATTATAACTCCGTCAGGGCTTGATATTCCTGTTTCCGCAGTAGTAAGGACTCCGGATAAGACGGGGGTAATTTTTGGCGGAAGTGATTTGATGATTAGTGCAGGCGGAAGAACTGTTCCGGAATCTTCAAGCGCAAGATCAATATATGTACCCTCTTATACTGGTGTAAGTGCGGGTACGGCTGCGGCAATGAATACTGCTGTCGAAACAAACGGCGGAGGTTTGTTAAAATCAATTTGGGACAAAGGGATAGATGTTGATATTTCGGCAAATACTACTGTCGAACTGATTTTAACTCAGCCTATAACTGTTACTCCGACTGATAATTAAAATGAGTTAGTCGGGTGATAATTTTATTTGATATTTAAAATAAAATTATCAGTGAAAATTAAATTTTATCAGGGATAAAAATGTCTTTACTTGGGAAATACAAAATAAATGAAGAAAGAAAGTTTGACAGAACTCGCAGAGCGGGTGATGACAGTTTTGTTATGCCTGCCGTTACGAGAAAAGAAGATGACGGTTCTGTTTCCCTAAAAAAAGGTTTATTGATTTCTGCTATATTACACCCTTCGGTTGTTGGTGCTATATGGCTGACATTACTTATTTGTGCATTATTAGGTATTAATTTGTCAATTTTTGATAAGCCAAAACCAAAACAAAATACGGATATTGAATTTGTGTTAGTTGATAAAGAAGATACTCCAAGAGATTTGAATACGAAAAACAGAGCGGATAAAAATTCCCGTTCGGGCGGAATTAATAATCCAAAACTTCCTGTTTCAATGCCTGCATCTCAGTCAAGACCATCTGCAAAACCTGCAGGCGGAGGTGCGCCAAAGACTCCGGCTCCAAAGCCGCAAAATAAATCTTTAATGGACAGAGTAAAGCAAAGTATTGCTAAACCCCAACATCAGGCTTCACATACAACAACTCAAAAGAATGTTACCCCGTCGCCGACTCCGACACCGGCAGTTCCAAAACCGGAACTTGCAAAACCTCAGCCGCCGACTGCAAGACCTTCTTTGAAGCCTCCGATGACTCCGAAAACTGTTCAAAAACCGACAAATTCCCCGTTTAAAGTTCCTGTTCCGTCAGGTGGAACAAGTGCAGGGCAGTATGCAACAGGTCCGATAAGCGGCAGCGGTTCATCTGATAAAGGCGGTTCAAGAGGTTCTGGTAATTATTCTCCGAGTCCGTCACTTGCGCCTATCGGAAACGGTTCAAGTTCTTCAACTTCGAGAGGAACAGGTACAGGTTCAGGTACAGGCAGAGGTACGGGAACAAATGGCGGTCATGGCTCAGGCGGTGGCAATCCCGGGGGCGGCGGTGGTCGTCCGGGCATTGATGCCATTAAAGAACCTGATTTCGGACCTTATATGAGAGAATTGCAACGCAGAATTAAAATGAACTGGGATCCGCCAAAGGGTAACGAAAGTAAGCGTGTAGTTCTGTTATTCAAGATTGCTAAAGACGGAAGACTTTTATCTTGCAGTGTGTTTAAGTCTTCGGGTTTGCAAAATGCAGATGCGGCTGCTTTGAATGCTGTTAAACTTGCAGCACCTTTCAGACCGCTTCCTCCTGAATTTAAAGGTTCAAGCATAGATATTCAGTTTACATTTGATTACAATGTATTCGGAGCAACAAAATATTAGAGTAATACAAAAATGAGGATAAAATTATGGAATTATTAATCGAATCAATTAAAATGGACTGGCCGGTATTGCTACCGATTTTAATCTGTTCAATACTTGTGCTTGGTGTTGTAATTAACAAATGGTCTTATTTCAAGAAAAATAAAAGAGATATCGCTGTTTATATGCGTGAACTCAACAGAGAACTTGAAACAAACGATTTGAGAGCGGCTCAGGATACTGCTATCAGATGCGGTGGAGTTGTAGGTGAAGTTATTGAAGAAGCGGTAAGAATTTTCAACGAACAGAAAAAAGGTTTTTCAAGAGCGTTTGATATTTCTGCGACACTTGCAACAAGAAAATTGGAATCTAATTTGACTATTTTAGGTACTATTGGTGGTGTTGCCCCGTTTTTAGGTTTGTTTGGTACGGTTGTTCGTATTCTTTTAACATTTAAAGATATGGCTGCGGCAGGACATGCTGCTCAGGCTGCTGATGTTATGTATGGTATCGGTTCAGCGTTGATTGCCACTGCTTTCGGTTTGGGTGTTGCTATTGTTGCGGTTATTTTCTTTAACCTATTTCAATCGGTTGTTAAACATTTTGAAAATGACTTCAATTTGATTAAATTATTGTTCCTGAATTATGTAGATTCTGAAGGGCAATCTCAAACTCAATACACATCGTCACCAAAGGTTAATTTGTAATAGGCAGGATTAAAATGGCATTTGGCAGTGAAAGACAAGGTAAAATATTTTCTGAAATCAATATAACGCCGTTGACGGATATTTTCTTGGTATTATTGATTATCATGATGGTTGTTGCGCCCGTATTACAATCTAACGATACTCCTGTTGAAGTTCCGGAAATAAATAACGGTGTAAATATTGAAGAATCAAAGGTTGCGGTATCTGTTACGGCTGACGGTTTAATCTATGTCAACGGTGCACCGACTGAGGCTTCAAAATTGACTGATGCCCTGTTAGCGCTCAAAAATCCTGATGATGAAAAGCAGGAAGTTGTTGTAAAAGCAGATAAAAATGTCGCAAGTTCTAAAGTTCTTGATATTATGGATGCTGCTCAAAATGCCGAATATAAGAAACTTATTGTTGCCGGTGAACCGCTCAATAAAAAAGAACAAAAAATATTACAAGATAATGCGCAACAACAAGAAAATAATTCGGTTAATATTCCAACGGAGGAAGAATAATGGCAAGAAAGACTTTTAATGAAATTAATATCACTCCGTTGACAGATATATTTTTGGTACTTTTAATTATCATGATGGTAGTTGCACCGTTATTAGACCAACAGGGTATAAGCCTTACTGTCCCTGAAAATGTTGAGGAACAACAAATTGATAAAGACCCTCAGATTTTAACGGTTTATGTATCAAGTGCAGGAAAATATTTTATAAATAATGAAGAAATTGCAACAGATATGTTGGGTTCTACTTTGGCAAACGAAATAAAAAATTACCCTGACGGTTTGCTTATAAAAACAGATGAGAATGCAAAACACGGTGCGGTTGTTACGCTTATGGATAAAGCCCGTTATGCAGGGGTAAAAGCAATTTCTGTTGACAGAAGTTAGTATAAATCTAAAAAGGCTCAGTTATAAAACTAAGCCCTGTATTTTTTTTGTTTGTTTCTTAAATCTTTTGAATATTCTCTGACTGTTATAAAGCCTGCCATCACTTGAGATTCTTTTTTAATTTCGTTTCTTATGTCTGTAAAGAGGTTTTCTGCTTTTATGCAGCCTGAATCGTATACTTCAAATTTGATTTCTTCTTCATATCTTATGAAATTTTGATTTGCAACCATTTTTTTTCCTTTTTTTGTATATTTTATAATACGGTATTTTTTAATAAAAACTTTAATTATTTCCCCTTATATATATAAAGTATTTTTCTTTGAAAAAATTGCCATGTAAATAATTTTAATATTCATAAAATATATTATTATATGTTTTATGAGTGACTGTGCATGTTTTTTAATTTTTTTTGGGTTATTATAATAAGAGAAATTTACTGAAAGGATGTATAAATGTTAAGAACAGGGATAGTCGGATTGCCAAATGTTGGTAAATCAACTTTATTTAACGCTTTGACAAGTACAAGAAATGCGCAAAGTGCAAATTATCCGTTTTGCACAATAGAGCCTAATATCGGAGTTGTTGAGGTTCCTGATGAACGATTGCCGATTCTTGCTAAATTGTGCAAAACCGAAAATATTATACCGACAGCAATAGAGTTTGTTGATATTGCAGGTTTGGTTAAAGGTGCAAGTAAAGGCGAAGGTTTGGGCAATCAATTTTTGCAGAATATTAGAGAGGTCGATGCGATTATTCAGGTTGTTAGATGTTTTGATGATGTAAATACAATTCATGTTGAAGGAAAAGTTGATCCGATTAGTGATATTGAAACAATAAATACAGAACTTGCACTTGCAGATATGGCATCTGTGGAACGCCGTCAGCAAAGAATTTCAAAAGCTGCAAAAGGTAATGATAAAGATGCGGTTTTGGAGAACAAAGTTTTGGGTAAACTAATGGAACTTTTGCAGAATTGCACCTTTATAAATATTAAGGAACATTTTGATGAAGATGAAATTCCGTTTGTTAAAATGCTGAATTTGATGTCGGTTAAGCCTGTAATATATTGTGCAAATGTTTCTGAATTTGACCTCAAAGATGGAAATGATTATACAAAAAAAGTTCAGCATTACGCTTATGAACATGGTGCTGAAATGGTTATAATTTCAGCAAAAATTGAAGAAGAACTAGCAGAACTTGGTTCTGATGAAGCAAAAGAATACTTACATGATTTGGGTATTGAAGACAGTGGTATAAATAGGATGATTAAGTCGGTATACAGTCTTTTGAAATTGAGAACATTTATAACCGCAGGAGAAAAAGAAGTCAGGGCATGGACAATTCCTGCAGGAACAAAAGCCCCTCAGGCAGCTGGTGTTATTCATACAGATTTTGAAAAAGGATTTATCAGAGCAGAAATTACTCCGTGTAAAGATTTTATTGAGCTTGGCTCATATAACGCCTGCAAAGAAAAAGGTGTAACTCGTCTTGAAGGCAAAGAATATGTTATGCAAGATGGGGATTTGGCACATTTTAGATTCGCATTATAATTGTTTATAATATAAACTATTTGGCTTTACAATTGTTTGGCAAAGTAGTAGAATGAATATATAATTTACGGAGTGTTAATATATGAACAAATTAAAAGAGAAGGCATTTACTTTATCAGAAATTATTATAACTCTTGGAATAATTGGAATTGTTGCTGCATTAACGATTCCTACATTAATTCAAAATTCCAATTCAAAAAAGTTTTTGACTCAATTTAAAAAATCAATATCAACATTAAATCAAGCGGCAATCGGAGCGCAGGCTCAATATGATTTGGATTATTCTTTACTGACACAAATTAATGACGATGCGACATGCAAAAGTGATACTCTTGCGGCAGGTAAATACAGTCTTTGCGGACTGTTTAATAATACGCTTGCCGGTCATACATATATCGGGAAATACGGGAATGTAAAAGGGGCAAATGCATCAACACCTTACAGTGCCAATGTTACAAGTTTTTCAATAGAAAACTTTTTATTCTTTTCATTTGCTGACGGTGCGATAGTTGCATTTAATCCGAACGCAAAAGGTTGCGGAATCGGTGTTGGTCAAACCTTAACAACTGAAAAACTGACAAACAGTTTATCTAATTGTATCGGGTTTATAGATGTGAACGGACCTACGCCTCCGAATAAAGAAGTTCAATGTGCAGAGGTAACAACAACGATATCTGCCAATACTACTTGTAAAGTAACCAACGGCAGTATGGGGGATATTTTTCCTGTCGTATTTCATGACGGCGCAGTAGAACCTGCAACGAATGCATCACTAGCGGCATTTTTAGGTGGTAATGGAAAAGAAAATCTGTCTTTGGAAGAAGAAAGTACCGTGGCCCCTCCTAAAAAAATAACATTCAAGGGTAATGACTATGAATATTATGACGGGGCAAATGCATATATTAGAAAAGATTCAAATGGTAATTATATTTCGGCCAATGGTGATGTTTATTCAAAAAATTCAAATGGAATTTATTCGGGGCCTGACGGATATTTATATGATGAAAATTTGAATGTAATAGGCAGAAATTATAACGGATATTCGTTCAGTTATAAAGGTGATGTTTTGGTTCGTGATGTTGGGAATGGTGTTTATAAAGGCCAAGGTGGTATGACTTATACTCCAAATTCAAATGGGGGGTATAATCGTAGTGATGGCGCAGTGTTAGATTCCAATTTTAACATTCTTGGTCAAAATAAAAATGGAAATTGGTATGATTATAAAAACGGATTCTTTGTAAAAGAAAATGCTGACGGAAGTTATTCAGGCAGTGACGGAAAAGTTTATACGAAAGACTCTGAGGGTCGTTATGTGAATAATAATACATATTATGACAAGGATATGAATATAGTTGGTGAAATTTATAAAGGTAATTGGTTCGATTATAGAAGCGGGTTATTTGTTCGTGAAGTTGGAGATGGAACTTATAAAGGTCATAGTATGACATATAAAATGAATGATGATGGATATTATGAGCGAAGTGATGGCAATGTATATGATGATGAATTTATATTTATAGGTCATAAATAATTTAATGTATAGCAAAAAAAGGACGAAATAATCGTCCTTTTTTTTATTGATTTTGTATTATAAATACTATACAAAAAATAAAAAATGTGATATGATTTTATCAGATGTAGTAATAAATTTTTTTAGGAAATATATGCAATAATTTTATTTAATTAAAAACTGAATAAACTCGGGCATAGGCTATATGTATGCCTGATTGCATGTATTATAAAAAAATAGAAAAGGAAAAGGTATTAACTTTATGGAAGCAAAAACCTTGCTATTGGTTATTGCAGCTATTGCGGTAATAGTCTTAGTTGTAATGCTAATCATTCAGAAAAACAAAGTTAGTGCTGCTTTGGAGTCCGTTCAGAAGGACAGAAATGCACTTGATGAAAGAGAAAAAATTCTTCAGAAGGAAGCAAAAATTAAAGCACTTGAAGAATTACAAAATGACAGAGAAGCCCTGAACGAAGAGGAAAGAGAAAGACGACAAGAACTTTCAAGACAAGAACAAAAGTTAGCAAAAAGGGAAGATGTTCTTGAAGAAAAAATTCAGGAATACACTGACAAAGAGGCAGAAGTTCAAAAGAAAAAAGATGAACTTTTGGAAAAAGAAGATTATCTGGCAGAACTTGTGCAAAAACAGACAGAAGAACTTGAAAGAATTTCGGGTATGTCTTGTGAAGAAGCAAAAAATACTTTACTTGAACAGTTAAAAAATGATTTGGCTCAAGAACAAATGCAACTTATAAGAGAAAATGAAGCAAAAATAAAAGAAACTTCGTTAGAAAAGGCGCAGGAAATTCTTTCTACAACTATGCAAAGATGCATGATAGAGCAGGTTGTAGAAACAACGGTTTCTGTTGTTGCATTGCCTAATGACGAAATGAAAGGTCGTATAATTGGCCGTGAAGGTCGTAATATTAGAGCATTAGAGACTTTAACAGGTGTGGATTTGATTATTGATGATACTCCTGAAGCTGTTGTATTATCAAGTTTTGACCCTGTAAGACGAGAAATAGCAAAACTTGCGTTGGAAAAACTTATTGTTGACGGGCGTATTCACCCGGTCAGAATTGAAGAAATGGTGGCTAAGGCGCAGGAAGAAATTGATAAAAAGATTTGGAACGAAGGTGAAAATGCCGCACTTGAAATGGGTGTTATGGGTTTAAATAAAGAACTTATCAAGACATTAGGGCGTTTGTATTACAGAACAAGTTATGGTCAGAATGTTTTGAAACATTCACTTGAAGTAGGACATATTGCAGGAATGTTGGCTGCTGAACTCGGTGCAAATGAAAAAATCGCAAAACGCGCAGGGCTGTTGCATGATATTGGTAAAGCGGTTGATCAAACTCAGGAAGGTACTCATATTCAACTTGGTGTAGAAATCGCAAACAGATACGGTGAAAAGCCCGAAGTCGTTCATGCAATAGAAGCGCATCATGATGATGTTGTTGCAAATACAATAGAAGCGGTTTTAGTAAAAGTAGCCGATGCGATTTCGGCAGGCAGACCCGGAGCAAGACGTGATACTTTGGAAATTTATATCAAGCGTCTGCAAAAAATTGAAGAAATCGTAAACAGTTACGAAGGCATCAAGCAATCATTTGCGGTTCAAGCCGGTCGTGAGGTTCGTATAATTGTTGAAGCAGAAAAATTTGACGATTTAGCCTCGGGTAAACTCGCAAGAGATGTTGCAAAACGCATTGAAGACGAACTTGATTATCCGGGACAAATCCGCGTAACTGTTGTAAGAGAGTTCAGAGCAACCGAAATAGCAAAATAAATGTCCATACCCTCGCCCCTTGAGGGAGAGGGTAGAATTTCTTAATGAGTAATAACTAATTTAGAAATTCGGGAGCGGGGTATAACCCGTAAGATAGGAGATGCCAAAAACAAGTTCAGCATGACAAAAATGGATAATAACGTAATCAAAATCATATTTTTCGGAGATATTGTCGGCAAGCCGGGGCGCAGTGCCGTAAGGGATTTTTTGGCAGATAACAAAGATAAATATGATTTTGTTATTGCTAATATTGAAAATGCATCTCATGGTTTCGGTTTGACCGAAAAGAATTACAACGAGTTTATTGAGTATGGTATAGATGCAATGACCTGCGGAAATCATATTTGGGATAAAAAGGATATTTATTCATACATTGACAATGCTGATAGGCTTATTCGTCCGATTAATTATCCGCATGGGGTTAAAGGTGTCGGAAGTCGTATTTTTGAAAAGAACGGTATAAAAATAGGTGTCATAAATTCTATCGGCAGGGTATTTATGAATACGGTAGATTCGCAGTGGGAAATTGTTAAAGACGAGATAGCCAAAATCAAAGCGACAACTCCGATAGTAGTTATGGATTTTCATGCAGAAGCGACCGCAGAAAAAATTTGTTTTGCAAAATATTGTTCAGAGTTTGGCATGAGTGCGTTTTTTGGTACCCATACTCATGTTCAGACGGCTGATGAAAGTATAATAAACGGTATGGCATACATAACAGATGCCGGTTTTTGCGGAGCAAGTGACGGGGTTATCGGAATGGAATACCAAACATCTCTGTCACGATTTTTGACAGGTATTCCGGAAAGATATGAAGTTGCGCAAGGCAAGACAACTCAGGTTAACGCCCTTGAGGTTGATATTGATGTTAACAGCGGTTGTGCTTTGGCGGTAAAAAGAGTTTTTTGTAGTAATAGTAAAGTAGAGGAAAGTGGAGATGAAAACTGATTTACACATTCACACATATTTCTCTGATGGTGTTTTTACACCGGAGAAAATTGTGGACACCGCCATTGATGTCGGACTTGGTGCAATTGCAATAACAGACCACGACAATGTTTTGGCTTATGATGTTGCAAATAAGTATATCAAAGATAATGATTTGAGTGATAAAATTCAGGTCTTGCGCGGTATAGAAGTAAATACTTTGTATAATGATTATGAAGTCCATATTTTAGGATACTTTATGGATGTGAATAATTCCGATTTTCAAAGTATGATAAAATCTCAACAACAGGCAAGGGTTAAGCAGACA
>Ga0256407_10009952_pt1 | contig 13463 bp, 12 predicted proteins | sample RumenRJG_04DNA_FD_193489 | JGI IMG/M metagenome (GOLD analysis project Ga0256407, IMG submission 193489) | Bovine rumen microbial communities from Lethbridge, Alberta, Canada - RJG_04 | ecosystem: Host-associated > Mammals > Digestive system > Stomach > Rumen | place: Canada: Alberta... | reverse complement strand
GATTACCGATATTCACAGGTCCCGTAAATCCGTCTCTTGAATTCATGAGTCTTACCATACCTTCGATAAGATCATCCACATAGCAGAAGCTCCTGGTCTGAGATCCGTCTCCGTATACGGTGATATCCTTACCCTGCAGTGCCTGCATGATGAAGTTGGATACTACTCTTCCGTCAGCGGGATGCATATTCGGACCGTAAGTATTGAATATTCTCATTACTTTTATATCTACATTGTGCATTCTGTGATAATCAAAGAACAGAGTCTCGGCAACTCTCTTTCCTTCGTCATAGCAGGAACGGATTCCGATGGTATTTACGCATCCTCTGTAACTTTCGGGCTGGGGATGAACTTCCGGATCTCCGTACACTTCCGATGTGGAAGCCTGGAGTATGCGTGCGTGAACTCTCTTAGCAAGTCCCAGCATGTTCATTGCTCCGAGTACGGAAGTCTTGGTCGTCTTGATGGGATTGTACTGGTAATGAACCGGGCTTGCGGGGCATGCCAGGTTGTAGATCTGATCCACTTCGATCACGATGGGCACCGTGACATCATGTCTTATAAATTCAAAATACGGATTGCCGATCAGATGTCTTATATTATTCTTGTTACCTGTAAAAAGGTTATCAAGACAGATAACATCATTTCCCTCTTTTATCAGTCTGTCGCAAAGATGGGAGCCCAAAAATCCTGCTCCGCCCGTTACCAGTATTCTCTTTCCCATGATTTATCTCCTTACTGTGTTTCTGTAATTTATTTTCCTATCAGGATCCTGATATACGGTGTCGCCGAATGGTAACATGCCGGTATCAGTCCGTAATTCTTCTTCACAAAATGATACCAGTCGCCGGCCGGAAGTCCCTTGGGGCTTTCCTTCTTCTCAAGTCTCACCTTTCTCTCAAGGTTCTTGTCCATCCAGCTTCCCGCAGTATCATTGCCCTCACACTCACCCGTGAATTCAGAGCTGCAGATGACCTTCAGTCCCAGTCTCTTCATCCTCATTCCGTAGTCATAATCTCCCATGCTGTGAACATATGCCGCATCAAGATTACCGGCATTCATCATACATCTTTTTGACATTAAGAGGCAATTGCAATTAAATGTATCACAATATGTATATTCTTCAACAGGCGCGATGAGTTCAAATCTTGCAAAGTGTTTCGATCTCATCCTTACTCCGCCGTATGTCTGATTGCCGAAGGAATCACACATGGCACCTACTGCAGCATCCGCGCCGGATTCCGTAAGTCTTCCGTAGAGCTTGTCGATGGCATCGGGGAAGAAAACCACGTCATCATTGACTAACAGTATCATATCTTCTTCCGCTGCATGTATTGAAGCATAAGACATTGAGGCACGCATTCCGCCGTTCCAGAATATCTCTCTGTTGCATCTGAGTATGTGGGTTTCCATCCCACATTTTTTCAGAGCTTCCTTTGTTCCGTCATCGCTTCCCGCGTCCGCATCAACAACGATAAAATCTTCGCTGTATGCTTTTTTGATCGATTCGATACACGCGATGGTCTTATCTTTCCTGTTGAATGTTGTCATTAAAACCCAAAGCATTTCTACTCCTTTGCGATCACACAGAAGCCACTTCCGAAAGTGTCCTTGCGAGATCTCTCACTACTCCGTCACCGCCGTTTTTCCTTGATACCCAGTCAGCGATCTTTTTAACCTCAGGCTCGGCATCGGCGGGAACGCCTTTTACTCCCACCACATTCATGGCTTCATAATCATTAAGATCATTTCCGATATACATCACGTCCTGAAGATCGATACCTTCCTGCTCACAATATTTGATAAGAGTGATCCTCTTATCATCAACGCCGTGTATAACATCAAGTTTAAGCTTGTTTGCACGCTTCTCAACCACGGGATTGACCTCTGTGGAAATGATCACCTGACGTATTCCCAGAGCTCTTATCATATTAACGCCCCAGCCGTCACCTCTGTTGACCATTACTGTTTCCTTACCGTTCTCATCAACAAATACATGATTGTCCGTCATTACTCCGTCAAAATCATAAACTATAAGCTTGATCTCTTTCATCCCGGTACCCTCCCGAAAGAAAATATATGTATATAATTTAAATTAGAAATAATGCTCAAAAAACTATATTGAATATTTATTTAAATATCTTAAATCTCTTAGCCAGCGCTTCAGCGAATTTCTTTACGCCGTAGTATTTCTTGATATATGCACGATCGTATTCCACATCCCTCTTGATGGGCAGGATCTTTTTTAACGGGAACTCTACCGTCCCGTAGGAGAAATCTTCCTCTGTATGCCATGTGGTATGTGTTGCATCCTCTCTGTCGAATCCGATATTGCGTATCAGATTCTCCCTCGGAACTATACCAAGTCCGTGATGAGTATGTCTGCAGTAATCCCACTGTATATCCCAGGTATCCTTCTCATGTGTATATACACTGTCGATATGCTTCGTGAGGAACATATATGCAAAGCCGTCACCCTGCACGGTCTTAAGTGTTCCCTTCTTCTTAAGCTCCGGCCAGTCTTTCACATCCACATCATAATCCTTCCATGCACGGGCCCATGTAGCCCATCCCCATATACTGGAGAAACATGAGAAAGTATAAGGTGCATCTATCTTGTGATCCCTGATGAGATTCGTACCGGAGATCATCATCACACGCTCATCATTCTCATAGAGCTTGAGCATTTCCTCACAATATCTGAAGAATTCCGGAACAGGAACAACATCATCCTCAAGGATTATGGTATAGGGTTCCTTTGATAAAACATTTGTTATACCGGAAGCCATGCGCATCTTGCAGCCCATATTGGTCTCGGCATAATCCTTTATCACCTCACAGGGCCAGTCTATATGAGACTCCACGTATTCTCTGCAGGCCTTAACCTTCTCCACATCATCTTCCCTGCCCTCTCTGGGCGCATCGGAAACGATATAGAATTTAGGCGGCTTAGCTCTCCTTATCTCTTCAAATACTTCCTTTGTCGTATCCGGTCTGTTGAAGATGATCATCATCACCGGAACCGAAAGTTTAAATTCTTTATCTGCCATTCTTTATTCCTCCACCTGACGTATATTTACGAACCGTTTTTCTTATGATGTCCGTTAATTACGATCCATATCAGTAGAAAACTATATTGCGTTTTCAGTTTATTTCTTTTTCATTTTATTATATGTTCCTTCAAACATGCTGAGTATCTTATAAAAGGGATAACCCATCGCGAAAGCTCTCATCCTGAGCTTCTTGGCTGCAGGCCACTTTTCTTTCTTAAAGTACTCATTATATATTTCAAAGAACCATTCTCTTGTTTCTCTCTTGCCTGTCTTATCCTGTGCCGCCTCATAGAATCTTATGGCTGAATAGATATTCAGATTCAGTTCTTTTAAATACAATTCCTTCTCATCATGCTCTGAGAAGAACTCCAGTTTGCCTGCTCCCGCTTCTCTTGCGGCCCTGTAATTCCTGTCGGCATTTTTATTCATTATACTGTCTTTGCGCTGCCTGTAGAAATACATTGCCTCGTCGATCACTGCGACTTTTTCGGCCTTATATATAAGCTTATATGTCGTATATCCGTCTTCGAAGATCTTCCCCTTCGGATAGCGGATCTTATCATCATCAAAGAACAGGTCCCTCAGATAAAGCTTATTCCATGCCACCATGCACTCGCCCATTTTTCCCGGCTCGTAAAAAAGCATTTCGGCTTCTTTGTTTGATCTGACTTTTATCTCGGTCCTGCTGTTATCCTTATCGATTTCTCCAAACTCATCTTTTGAATATACGCTCTCCGCCGGTATCTCTTTGAATCCGCACCATACAAGATGCGCTCCCGTCCTGTCTGCGGCATCCGCCAGCTTCATTATCATATCCGGCGCGGCATAATCATCCGAATCGATAAAGACTATCCACCTGCCCGTTGCGATCTCAAGTCCCGCATTCCTTGCATCCGACAGCCCGCCGTTTTTCTTGTGTATCACCTTTATGCGCTCATCTGCTGCCGCATACTCATCACACATTTCGGGGCATCTGTCTGTGGTACCGCCGTCGTCCACCAGGATTATCTCCAGATTACGATATGTCTGATCCAGGATGCTGCGCATGCAGTCATCCAGATATTCTTCCACTTTATAAACAGGAATTATTACGCTGATAAGATCATTCATATTTTTCACACATATCCAGGAGATGGGCCGGAGAAAACTCTCCGTTATATACGGGCAGCCCGGTTTCTTTCCTTATCATATCGATCATCTCTGCTCCGATGTCATTTATATCTCCCGGTACCAGTATCTGTTTGTCATCATACAGGCGCATTTTTTTCGTCTGTTCATTATCTGTCAGGAGCTTCTTTCCCATGGTGATGGCTTCGAAATATCTAAGAGACACGCCACCGCTGTAATATCCCGTGATATCTATAAGACATCTGCTTGCCATTGCGTTCTTTAAAAGCTCTTCATAGGGAATGGGCTCATTGTAGGTGATCCCCGGGATCTCATCTCCGTTGATCTCCGTATAGCATATGCCCATGCGTACCTTTAATCCCGCATCCGTAAGCTGCCTGTATATATTCTCCGCTTTGGCACGCCGCCCTCCGTCTGTTCCCCAGAAGAAGGCATCGTATTCAGGTTCACTACAGGTCTTTACTTTCTGCTTTGAATAGTAACAGTCAAAATATCCGAAGCCGAATCTGTCCGCGTCATCATGCGAAAAAGTAAATACCTTATCAAAGGTTCCGACACCCGCTGCGTTTATGGCATCCGCAGCATAGACCGAATCATGCTTATCCACGAGATACAAAAAGAGCTTGAGCTTATATTTTTCTTTCCATTTCTTCAACGTAGCCGGTTCATAATAAACCATTGCCAGATTGCTGAAGATCAATCCTATCGTCTCATCCGGATGAGCCTTTACCGCATCCGCGATCTTACTCTCCGCTTCGGCAGCATATTTTCCCCAGATACCTTTAAAAGGTGCAGGCGCCTTTCTGTTCAGGCCGCGTTTATGATGAAACTTCCAAAGTCCGGATCTGCTCTCCGGAATAGCGGGAAGCATACCCGTGACTTCAGCTCTGCCCGGTATATTTGCATCCGACATCAATGTATCAAATAAGGGATTTTTTTCTCCACCCGTAAAAACCAAAAAATACATCTGAAGTCCCTAAAACTTTCCCATTGCTTTCATTAATGCTCTGTGACACCTTGCTTTCATATGTCCGGCCTTGCCGTTACGCAGGCTTTTCTTTATCCACTTGCCTTTCATACGGTAGACATCCAGTGCTTCCGTGATGCCATGATCCACCGCAGTGGTATAAAAGGGTTCCAGGTTCTCTATCTTAAGCTCATCCTTATGATCATAGAGATATTTAAGATCCGGATAATGTCTGGTATCACTGAGCTTCCTCAGTTCGGGCGCCAGCTCTCTCTCGACACTGTATCCGATCATATTTGAAGCGCTTCTCTTGAGTAGATCGATGGCACTCCAGGAAGAACCTTCCACCTGTCTGTAGTCACCCATGGACTTTGGGATATAATACATCTTTCCAAATCGCAGCAGCCAGAACATTATATTGTTATCATCGAAGGAAACCTTGAGTCTCCCTTCCGGCTTATGCTCTTTATATATATTCCTGAACATCACCGCATTGGACTGAAGGAACATGGTGCGCCAGTATTCAGCCAGATCGATCTTTCTTTCGACTTTTGCATTTGAAAGAGGCACACGTCTTCCGTCCTCATATGCCAGATCGAGATTATGCGCGCACAGGATGCAGTCCTTGTTTTCCTCTGCATCAAGGATCTCAGCCATCCTTGCGATCCTTTTTTTATCCGTATAATAATCATCCCCGTCAAGGAATGAACAATACTCTCCCTTAGCCTCTTCAAGCAGCTTTAATCTGTTTGCTGCCGACCTCTCCACCCTGTTATACTTTGCATTTTTATCTCTGGGTGTTTCAATGAGCCGGATATTTTTTTCGGGATACTTATCAATGATCTGCCTTACTATGTCAGGCGTCCCATCTTCCGATCCGTCGTCTCCCACCAGTATCTCCACCGGGATCTCTGTTTCCTGTGAGATCACGCTCTCCAAAGTCTGCTCTATATATTTTTCAAGATTATAAGTAGTGATAAGTATACTTACCATTTCATACACCCTTGATCTTATACTTCATGGCACAGACGGAAGGGATGAATCTAAGGCCCAGTCCGAATCTGAGCGTCCTGATGATCATTCTGACCCACTTGCCGTCATTGGAATGATTCCCCGCAGGTTTAACATACCCGGGCTTTTCTCCCGCTATCACTTCATCCAGATTCCTGCTCCACTCTTTTATGATATCTGCAGCTTCGAATCTGCCCTTGAAGATATCACGGGCATTCCGGCCCATTTCATCATTAAGCTTCCTGTCGTTTAAAAGCTTTACCACATCATCCACGAATTCTTTTTCATTCTTGAATAAGAATCCCGATCTGCCGTGACTTACGGTATCCAGGAGACCGTGTTTTCTCCTTGATACCACGGGGATCCCATGAAGCTCCATTTCAACCGCGCTTAAGCAGAATGTCTCATCCGCCGCAGCGGGATTTACCACTCCCACCGCCGTATCGCGGAATATCTTCTTCCTGCCTTCATTATCAAGGAGTCCGCAGAACTCAACTGACTTTAGTATATTTCCTTCATCATCTGTCAGATATCTCATGAAGGATTCTTCATAATCACTCTCGGCGATGCCGTACTTTCCAAGGCCTGCATTCCTGCTGTAGAGCTTTCCGGTGCCGATCACTTTAAGGCCCGCATCCGGAACTCTGCTGCTGATCTCGGGCCAGACTTTTGCCAGCAGATGAAAATTCTTCGCAGGGACAAGGGAACCCACGTAAGTAACATTCTTTCCGTAGTCCTTCTCTCTCTCTCCCAGACATTCTGCAGTATTCATCATATTGAATATGAATGCCGACTTCTCCATGATGTCATCATCCATATAGGAATCATATTCTTCTCTTCCCACAAAAATGACACGCTTTACATTCTCACATGACGCTATGGCTCTGACTTCCGGATAGTGGATGTAATTATGTGCCCAGGGGATATCAGCGACATCTGTCTCCTTTATCTTCTCATACCAGTTCAGATCCCTGTTCACATGATGGATGAATACTTCCGTACCGTCTGTCTTTAATCGCTCAACTATATCTCCTTCCGAAGATACGATCACGCTTTCCGTGCCCTCCGGAAGTTTATTCTCGCTGTAATGATAGATCCTTACAGCGTACTTATCGCAAAAGTATTTCTTCAGATATGCGGAGAGCATCACGAAGAGATACTCCGAGCCGCCTATGCCCGGATTCCCCCTCTCCGGATGAGACAGATCCAGTCCGGAAAAATTATTATCATGAAGTTCGATACCTATGATATGCATATCTTCCGATTCGTCCCGTTTTCAGCAAAATCTTCCGAAAGCATCTCGTCCATGGTCTCGAAGAGATCTGAGGGTACAAGGAGCTTTCCGTTTTTATATAAAGACATCTCGCGGACTTTCGGATCCAGCTTCTCGAGAAAAGAAGTATCCATCATTTCCGGAGATATTCCGTTTATCATGAGTTTGCCGCCGCCGTACTCTGCTGCCGCAGCTTTCATGGCACCAAGGAGCGCATACTTTGCCACCACATAATCCGTCATGAATTTCGGTGGCATATCATCTGCCACATATGATGTGAGCATCACAAGAGCTCTAGCATTCTCTTTCTTTTTCATAGCCGGAAAGAATTCCTTTGCAAGAATCAGAAAACTTTCAGCCTGCACAGCAAAAGACTTCTCCACTCTTTGAAGGTCCAGTTCCTTTAAACGCATATATTCAAATTTAAGTGCCGGAAAAAAAAGAAAATGATCAATGTCATAAGAACCGTCCCTGATGATCCTTATCATGGCTTCAACCTGATCCGCATCGGAGAGATCGGCTTTCAGATCGACGATTTCTGACTCAGGGTATGACTTTTTAAGCTCATCAAATCTGCCCTGTCTTGAAAATGAATGGGCGAGGACAGTGATCCCCGCCGGATTATTCCTGACCAGATGTCCGATATATTCGGAACACACATCTGATGATGCACCTATGCAAAGATATGTTTTTTTAAGATCCGTTCCGCTCATAGAATCTAAAACCTACTCTGTAAGCATTGCCTGTATCGTCGCCTGTGATACTTTAACTCCGTTCTGATTGACTACGACAGCCTTGACCTTGATCATCTTCACAGCCTCATGAACCTCTTCCACGGTTCCCATGACTGTCAGTGTATCGCCGATATAAACAGGCGCATGAAATCTTGATCTTACTTCCTGAAGTATGCAGTTTTCACCGGGAAGATAAACGCCCGCCAGTCTGGAATAAAGAGAGGAAGTGAGCATCCCGTATACGAGCTTTCCCTCGTATCCCTTCGCCTTGGCATATTCCTCATCCAGATGCATCGGATTGGTGTCGCCGCTGATCTCCGTGAAGGCATTCTGCATCTCCTCGGTTATGGATACAGTGAACGACTCGGTCATTCCGATCTGCATATCTTTAATCTTATAATGCTTCATTTTGAAATCCTTCTTGCTAATATCCGTCAGATATTCTGTGCGATGATGTCCAGCATCTCGCCCACATTCTTCATACCAACGACATCTTTCATCATGAATTTAAAGCCGAAGGCATTCTCTATCTCGGAAACCAGTGTGATATGCATCAGTGAATCCCAGTCCTCGATGTCCTTGGCAGTGGTCGTCTCTGTTACTTCGATGCTGTCATCGTCAAATACTTCATGAAAAACTTCATTAACTTTGCTTAAAATCTCTTCCCTTGTCATGATCATTCCTCCAAAGGATAATTTTACCATAAATCCCTTTATTTTTCACGTTTCCAGAAGCCGTCGGGGCCTTCCGTATAGCCCTCAAAGAGCGCCGGATCCAGGTCCTCATCCAGATCCACCGGATAGACCGCTACCCTGTCATAGGTTTTAAGAAGCGCAGCGTCTTCTTCCCATACGGTCCTGTAACCTCTGTCACGGAGATAGAATTCGGCCCAACCGTCTCTTCCGTATTGGTCTATGATATCCGAGGGTCTACCCAGGATGACCAGGACCTCACTCTTATCAACATCCACTTCCTCATCGTGGATATCCTCCGCATCCTCTCCGTCGGCTATATATTCCGTATATGCATATTTGAATTCTTTGATACCGCCCGCTGTCATCACACATATCACAGGTATAAGGGAGATGAGACTTACCATCCTCGGATTCTTCTTAGTCTTGTCCGCGATCCCCTCCGCCAGCGCATATATGGCCAGGGCTTCCGTCATCTGCAGCGCGGGCATTATGACCGTAAAGTATCTCTGAACAAAGAGGCCGCCGCTCTTGCTGATCACGATACTGTATGTAAGGACAGCCGCAAAGATGAGCGCCACAAGTGCAGAGAGCATGACCGCAAGCCTTACATCGGCGCTCTTACGCTTTGTAATCAGTACAAATATCACATATGCTATCATCACCAGACCGATGAATACCGTTAAAGCAGGGATATGTCCGCATACCGAATTGACCGCGCCGAATATCTCCTTTATCCCCGGTACGTCCACCCAGAAGGATTCGATATTTCTCCTCTTCATGCTCATGGCACACATGACCCATATGCCGCAGCAGACTAATGGGATCAGATATACGCCTATGATCTCCGTGAATCTCCTGCCCTTTTTCCGTCTGATCCTAAGTAAGAGCTCCACCGCAAAAAGTTCTGCGGCAAAGAGCACTCCAAAGAAATGGGTAAAGGAAATCGCAAGCAATGAGAGCGAGAAAGCCACTCGCTTTCCCGTCTGCTTTTCCGCTTCTTCCCCGAGTCCGATCTCGGGTATCCTTTGAATGAAATACATAAGAGTCAGAGATGCGAACATATACAGGAGCGCATAAGCTCTGAGCTCATTGATGACAGACTTAACAGCGAAGGGATTGGCAAAAGCAAGGAAAGTAAAAATAAGTCCTGCCCGGTCATTGCCCGTCACCTTCTTTAAGAGACCTGTGAGGCCGAGAACACCTGTTATATAAAAGATCAGATTGGGGAAAAGTAAAAAGCCTTCCGTATGAGGGACTATCCTGTACCAGAACCAGAGTATGACATCATACAGTGGCAGATTGGTCACCTCATCCGTAAGAAAGATATGCAAAAGCTCGCCAAGGGATCTTGGCAGGCGCACAAAAGATATGGTGCAGAGTTCATCATACCAGAATGTATAATCCTGATAATGAGTAACTACCGATATCATGAATATGACCGCAAGTACCATTATGATGATACTCTCTGCGGAGTATTTAAAACTTCTTTTAGCTGACATATGTTTCACGCATCGCAAAGCTGTTAACGTCGCATCTGTATTTCCCGTCTCCGAGATCCTCAAATCCCATGCGTCCGTATATATCCCTGACCATAGCATTCTTGGCGGTAGGAATATATTCAGCCCTTATCATTCCTATCCCCGCTTCCTTCACCGCACTGACCATAGAGTTGATTATATATTCTTCCATGGTGCGCTTGAGGACACGGCAGCTCATAAACCAGTTTTCTATAAAGGCGCTGTCATCTTCCTTCTTTATCACAGCCACACTGATCAGTCCGTGATCACCGAACTTATCCTTCAAAGTAAAATATAATGTTATATATGAAGGATCATCCGCAAGAGCCTTTATCTCATCAGCTGTATAGCGTACAGTCCTTAAGTTGAACTGATTGGAACGCTGTGACAGCTCCGCTATCCTGGGATAGTGGAAAGTATCGAAGGGGCCCGCATATGCCACCATATCCAGATCCTTCAGATAATCCCTGTAATCCGAAAATGCTGCCTGAGACTTAACGCGCTCAGCCTCCGCCCTGTACTGCTTTGTCCTTACCGCATCATCCGCGGCAAAAGATATGGTCTCAAACAGATCCAGGCTCTTTAAATATCCGAGATATTCCGCAGGGTCTTCCGGCAGATCCGGAACCGTGATCTCCGGGATCATGCTCTTTACAAGATTCCTCTCAAAAGGATTGTCATCAAGGAATACAAAGCTGTCCATGCCAAGATTAAGTATCTCTCTTATCTTCTTGATATTCGATGCCTTGTCTTCCCAGTTGGCGATAAAGCATGCTATATCATCAAGCTTAAGGACCATATCGGGATGTTTTTCAAAGGGTTCCTTTGCCTTGTCTTCATCATTCTTGCTGCATACCGCAAGTATGATCCCCCGCTTCGTAAGCTCCTTTAGCCACAGCTGAAAATCCCTGAAGGCTCTTCCGATACCAAGCTCTCCTATCTCTATCCCTTCGAGACCGTCGTCACCTATGACACCGCCCCAAAGTGTATTATCCAGATCCAGGACAACGCATTTCTTTATCTTTGCCCTGAGGGCATTCACGATCTTCATCACCTCATCGGATATATGCACCAGCATATCCGTGGAATAAGGCATCCTGGCGGCATAATACATTTTATTATCCTTGAAAGCGGCATCTCCGAACCTTGCCCTCAGAACACTCAGGTCACAGATGAAGACTCCCGCATATTCGGAAGCGTTCTCCATCATCAACAGATTAAGCTTCCTGGTCTGGAATAAAAATGATGATCCGACCGAATTGGCGAAATTTCCGAAGATCCTGTCATCACTCTCCGGGAAATTAAACTGTATTATCTTCGTACCGCCCGCATTGTTCTTTATGTGTTCCCAGTATCCCAGGATCTCTTCCATCTTCCTGTCCGCGAAGTCGCCTCTCTCTTCCGCAGCAGTCATGCAATAAGCTTCATAGAGCTTCTCGGTGCACATATCGATAAGTATCGCTTCGGGCTTGTGTTCATACAGCTCCGATGAAGGATCCATAAGCTGTGCACGTATCTCATCATAGTCCGCGTCGAACAATACGAGATTCATCCCGTACTCGTAGGCCTGCCCTCTCAATGCCGTGGCAAGATGCTGAGTCGCACAGTCACCCGTAACGGCGAAACGGTACTCTGGCAATGCAGACATGTCTTTTTTCAGATTTCTCTTTAATTCTATAAATGAAGCCATATAATTCTTTGTTTTCCTTTATCAGAAGATATAATATGCAAATCCGGCAGCACTCCTGTCGCCCTTGCATATATATACAAGTAATATAGCGAGTATATAAACCGCCCATCTGCATACAGGATTCCACTTGTGTATCTTTTGGAAGATATCAACTTCCCTGTATTTTAATATATCTGCCACCAGAAGTATGATAAGCGGAAGCGTGATAAGGAACATATCATAGCTGTGATCATAAACAAACATCGCAGCAGCTTTCACGTCCGCTCTTACAAATATATCCTTCATCATAAGAAATGAATCGCCCAAGGTCTCGGGTCTGAAGAACATAAAGCTGAATGCCACGAGGAGGAACGTCCTGACAGTCCTAAGCGCATCCATGAAACGCGATCCGAACACCTTCGGTGCGGAATCATTTACCTTGGCATATACGGGTCTGAGGAATTCCGAAACGATTATTATCAGTCCGCAGAACCAGTCATAAGCCAGATAATTGGCATCAAAACCATGCCACAGTCCTATGAGAGTCCAGTTCACCGTAAGCGCTATGGCCGTAGGTACCGTCTTCATCAGATATTTTTTCTTCTTCGTCTTGAAGTGCTTCTGGATATTCATGCAAAGCTTTGTCCTGAGGCAGGGATAGAAGATATAAGCCTTGAACCAGAGTCCCAGCGACATATGCCATCTCCTCCAGAACTCAGCCATGGACTTTGATCCGTAGGGCACATTGAAATTCTCTCTGATCTCGATGCCAAGGAGCAGCGATACTCCCGAAGCCATATCCATATATCCCGAAAAATCCGCATAGAGCTGTATTGTATAGAGCACCATTACGATCACTACCGTTAATCCGTAATAACCGTCGGGACTTTCAAATACGGAATCAACGATATATCCGATACGATCAGCAAGAACCAGCTTCTTCATAAGACCGAATAAGAATCTTGCAGCTCCCCTGTAGGCTTTATCCGCATCAAATACATGAACGGCATCAAGCTGAGGTTTTAATTCTTTATAGTCTTCAAAGGGTCCCTGTAAAACATGCGGGAAATAAGATACATACAGAGCAAGCTTAAAAAAGTTCTTCTCTGCTGCCGTGCTTTCCCTGTAGACTTCCGTGATATATCCTATGCACTGAAGCGTATAGAAAGACAGACCTAACGGCATTATGAAAGATGCGAAAGGCAGTCTCATGATCACCAACAGAATGATAAAGAGGAGCATGGAGCTTAGGAAAGCCGCATTTCTCGCGACATTTGAGCCCTTACCATCAGCATTCTTTTTCGCCTTATTTACAGCCTTCTCAACTATGAGTCCCGCTCCCCAGGTGATCACCGCGATAGCGCACAACATCAAAAAGCCCGGGATACCTGCCTGAAAATAAAAGTATCCCGAAGC
>Ga0256407_10009951_pt1 | contig 13464 bp, 10 predicted proteins | sample RumenRJG_04DNA_FD_193489 | JGI IMG/M metagenome (GOLD analysis project Ga0256407, IMG submission 193489) | Bovine rumen microbial communities from Lethbridge, Alberta, Canada - RJG_04 | ecosystem: Host-associated > Mammals > Digestive system > Stomach > Rumen | place: Canada: Alberta... | reverse complement strand
TGTGTTCTACAACGCGGTTTTGGCATCTTGAAGAGGCTAACTGGCTGAAAATCAAATGCAACTTTTTTGAAAAAAATTCAAAACGTTAAAGTTGGGTTAACTCAACTAGTCATGGGTACCTGAGTCATAGCAGTCATCATACCCAAGTACCTGTCCCAGTGACTAATGAATTTGACGCTACAGAGACTGGCAAGGGGCAGCCCTTCTGCCATCGTCGTCTGAAGGACTGTCATCTGAATGGTCTTGTGATGCTCGACATCGATCATGTGGAGAATCCGATGCAGATATGGTGGCAGCTTCGGGATAACGCAGAGTTGATGACTCGCACGAAGCTGGTGTATATCACCAGCAGCGGCAGCGGCCTCCGTATCATCTTCACGGCAGACGGCAGTCTGGGTAATCTGGCAGATAATCAGATTGTCTTTGCGAACGCACTGGGGCAGAAGGCAGACGCCAGCTGCATCGATGCCACCCGTAACTCTTTCTCTCCGAAAGAAGAGGATATCCTATTTATTGACGAAACCATATTTGACTATTATGATGAAGATTTTGATAAGAAGTACACGAATGAATACCGTGCTGAAAAAACACAGCCCATTAACCACAAATTTGAAGCCTCCCCCAACCCCTCCAAAGGGAGGGGAGAATCGGCAGAGATTAATTTAGGCACGGATTCCACGGATTTACACGGATTAAAAAGTAGTTCTATTGGAAATCCTGCTGAGTTTCCCGCCGAGGAAAAAAATCAGTGTAATCCGTGTAATCCGTGCCAAGAAATTTGGAAGGGCTATGAAATTCAAAGTATTATTGATGCTCGCTTTAGCGATAAGCTGCCCTGCAAAGATGACTCCAATCGTCATGCTGAATCGCTTAAGCTCGCCACTGACCTTATGCTCATGCTCGACGGTGACAAAAAGCTGGTGCAGACCATTGTCGAAAGACAGTCGTGGGTGCAGGAGATCATCGAAGAGCGTGATGAGGATGTGGCGCAGACGGTGGAGAGTGCTGCCAAGCAGCTTGCCAAAAAAGAAGAAACGACCTCGAAGCCTTATCCCAGTAAAGCTATGCAAGCAGCCATCGAGAGTGTGACTGGGAAAAGTTACAGAGAGATACTAGACCCAGAAGCCCCTGAAGCCTCCCCCGACCCCTCCAAAGGGAGGGGAGCTTTGATCGAGTCCAAACTCGCTGAGTGGGGGGAAGAGATTGAAGGGTTGTTTGAGGATTTTCCGCTGCTCCGGGATGTGTGTGCGGGGCTGAAGAAAAGTCAGTATCCTGCAGCGCTGTTTGTGGCTGGGGGCGTGATGATGACGCTTATGACGCGCACGTGGTACCGTTTTTATCATCGTCCACAACAGGAGCGTCGTCTTAATTGCTCACTCTTCATCATCGGACACCCTGCTTCCAACAAGTCAATGGCTGATGATATCTATGAGGTGCTTTCTACGCCTATCGCTGCCGCTGACAAGGCTGGGCTGGCTGCCCTGAACCGCTACAAGCAGGACACGAAAAAGAAGGCTGCCAATAAGGAGGGTAAGGACAAGCCGCAGGGCATCATCCGCATCCACCCGGCAAGAACGAGTAATGGGCAGCTGATTCAGGATATGCTTAACGCCAAAGAGACGATTGAGGGCAAGGAGATTCAACTGCACCTCTTTACGTTTGATACGGAGCTGGACAACTCGACAACTTTGCAGCAGGGCGGCTCGTGGATCAACAAGCAGAGTATGGAGCTGAAAGCTTTCCACAACGAGAAAGATGGTCAGATGTACCAGAACTCGGATTCGCCTGTCGATGAGTTCCGCGTCACTTGGAATTACATCTATACTGGTACGCCCATTGCGCTGAAACGCAAGGTGAATGAGCGAAACTTCGGTAGTGGCCTTTCGACGCGTCTGGCTGTCATCCCGATGCCGAAGACCAACTTCGAGATGATCGGTTTTGAGGAGAAGACTGCCATCGACTGGCAGCGTCTGGATCGCATGAAGACTTGGGCGTATCGTCTGGACAGCCGTTTCGGAGAATTACCATTCTGGGGTATCGTCAAGAAACTCTATGACTGGACGAAAGACCGCATGGCAGACTGTGAGGAGGATGACAACGAAGCCAACGAACTCATGCTGAAGCGCGTGGCCTATCACGCCATCAACTACTCAGCTCCTTTCATCGATGCCCGTCACTGGGACAAGATGAAGCAAAAGGGTAGCTATTGGATGGGAGAGTACGAGACGGATGAAACTGATTGGAAACTCTGCGAACTCATTGCCCGTATCCAGTATGCCACGCAGCAGCACTTCTTCGGTGTTCTCGCTGAAAAGTATTTCGACGACATGAACAATGACGTTCAGTTTACGGGTAAACGCCACCAGCAGAAATCTGTAGATGGCTATAACCGTCTGCCTGATGTGTTCACCAAAGAGGATGTCATGAGGTGCTTTGGCTATGAGAATGACAATTCTGTCAGAACGAAGCTTGCTCGTCTTGTGAATAACCATCAGGTAGAAAAAATACAGGATGGTGATAATAAGGGGAAATATCAAAAGCTAAGCAAAATCCTTTCATAAGTTTCATGTTTCATGTTTCAAAACTAAAAAATAAAATGAATAACGTAGAAATTAATAAACAAGCAAAACTCTCCGAGCACATGACGCTCGGGGAGTTGACAAAGACCAAGCATGTGACAGCGGATAAAAATATCCCTAGTCACGAAGTGATTGAGAACCTGAAGCGGCTCTGCTGGTGGCTGGAGGAGTTGCGGTATAGCTATAATACGCTCTACTGTCTGCAGCCAGGCGAGGATTATGAGACCTCGGAGAATGTCGAAGGTATCGTGATCAACTCGGGCTATCGCTCGCCTGCGGTGAATAAGTTGGCGGGTGGGGTAGCGACGTCGAACCATGTGACAGGCTGTGCGGTGGATATCCGCTGCGTGGGTAAGGAGCAGATGATCCGCTACGCCTCTATCCTGCTCGACATCGCCGACGGCACAGGGAAGGACTTTGATGAACTGCTGCTGGAGCAGCATGGGAACATCTGCTGGATACACTTCGCCGTAAGGCCACCCTCGCAGCAGAATCGCCGCAAGGTGGCGTTCATCAAGGCCTGACTGCAGAAAACGAAAATGCGGCAGATATGGTAAACCATGCCATATCTGCCGCAAAAGAACTAAAAAAAGTGAATTATCGGCTCAGTGCCGCCAGCCGTGTGAAGCTTTAGCTGAGTGGGAGGGTGAGGACGAATCTGGCGCCAGCGGCGTAGGCAGTGTCGAGGGATATGTCACCACCTAGGCGACGGGCAATGTTGCGGCTGACGGACAAGCCGATGCCAACGCCGTCCTTATACTCGTCAAGCTGGACGAACTCACCGAAGATATCTTCTGCTTTCTCCGGGGGCACGCCGCAGCCTGTGTCTTCAACTTCGATGAGCAACAGGTCTCCTTCCGTCTTGCAGTTGAGGCGTATGTCACCATGCTCTGGCGTAAACTTGATGGCATTTTCCAGAAGGTGGGCAATGGCTTTCACGATAAAATGCTCTGAAGTCTTGATCATCGCTTCATCATCTACTTGGGTGTTGAAGGTGAAATGGTAGCATTGGGTGTCGCCAATACGACTTTCCGCAATGGCCTTTTGGCAGAGTTGGTTGATGGGCACGATGTCGTTGCGCTCCAGATGGGCACGGCTGACGGTGTCTGACAACTCGAGCAACTGATTCACCAGTGTCGTTATGCGCCTTGTGTTCTCCTGAATCTTCTCGCTGGCCTCCTGTCTGGTCTGCAATGGCAGTTCTATGTCAGGCATCGCCAAGAGTTGTGAGAAGCCGGACAGAATGTTCAGAGGGGTGCGGATCTCGTGAGACACGTTTTGGATAAAGGCCGTCTTCATCCTTGAGGATTCCTGTGCCTGGTCTCTGGCGATGGCCAGTTCTTCATTCTTCCGTTTCAGTCTGCGGTTCATCAGGTACCAGTAGCTAAGGAGCAGGGCGAGCGCTATGGCAATCACGGCGACGATGACGGTCAGGCTGCGGTTACGCTCCAACTTTGACTCGAGGTTCAGCTCATCGACCTTGAACAGCGTGTGCAGTTCGTTGATCTGCGTCCGTGAGTCTTTCTTATAGATGGAGTCCCGGAAGTTCATCAGCTCCTTGTAGATACGCGCCTCTTCCTCATAGTTTTTTAGCCCGTGCATGATTTCTGCCCTTTGCTTCTGGATCAGTATCATCGACGACTTGTCGTGCAGCTCCACGCTTTTCTTGAGTCGTTCGCTATTCAGCTTCAGTGCTGTCTTGTAATCCTTCTTCTGGGAATAGAGCTTGGCCCGATAGTAGAGCACGCTCAGGGGGATGAAGTCACCGCTGTTGCCTTTCCGCTTGTCGGCTTCGTTGATGGCCTTTTCCGCCTCATCGAGTTCGTTGAGCCCCAGGTGTGCCTGGGCACATGCCAGATAGTAATAGGCGTACCACACGTTGCCATTGCTCTCCTTTTTCTCTGGCCCTACTTCTTTCTTAATCAGCCTGTCTATCGTTTTCCTCCATTCCTCCGTCGTGGCTTTCAGGGCAGCATATTCCTTGCGCTCGTCCAGAGCGTCGCAGTAGTATGAGAAGATGTCGTTGAGGGTTGACGGTTCCTGTTTAGTATCTTTGATCAGGTTGATGCTTTGGCGATAGCTTTCTACCGCCTCGTCGAGGTATCCCATATTAATATAGGTGTTGCCCATCGCATAATTGGCCAGAGCCATGCCGTATTTGTTGCCTCTCTGTTCTGCGTCCTGATGCATCAGCTTAACCTCTTTCAGGGCAGTATTCACTTGCCCGCTGAAGACGTAGGTGTTCACCAGATGCATCCACGTCTCGTAGTAGTTCTCCCAGATCTCATGCTCTCTATTGAATGCCAAGTCATCCGGTACCAGACTGATAAGCGAGTCATTTTCATCATGATTATACAATTCGCAGATGCGATGCAAGCGGGTATCGCTTTCATCCTTGATTTCATTTTTGCTGGCATTAACAGGAAAAATGGTTATGATGAGGCTAATGATGATGGTAATGGCTCTGTTCATTAATTCAGTAAGTTTGCTGCAAAGATACAAAAATTATCTGAATTAATCAAGTTCTTGTGCATTTGTTATTCAATTTTGCTGATTTATTTGTATCTTTGCATCCGAAAACCCTTCAAAAAGTTGCAATAATGAGAGTCTCATTCCTGGTAGTTAACGTCCACCAACTATGTACAATCAGATAGGTGAGGATGCCCTCTTTATCATGCTTTACGGCGTGGTGACGGCTATGTCCGTCATCGCCAGCTTTTATTTACTGTTCCGTCGGGCCAATGCCATTGCTCCTGACATTACGCCGCCAGCACGACTGCGTCGGTGGACTGCAGCTTACTTCGCTTCCATCGCCTTGAATCACGTGTGGTACATGCCGATATTCTTCCTCACCTCAAGCGAGGATATCAGGCTCTGCGACCTTATAGGCGGTTTGCTCGACTGCATGACGGTTCTTCCATTGTCGATCGTTGTGCTGCTGGTCATACTGCAAGACCGCAGGCGACCGCTGTGGCCTGTAGCCGTGATGATGGTTCCACTTGTTGTCGTAGAGGCATTCTGCATTGCTAATCGTAGCTATGCTCTTCTGCCGGTGATGTATGGCTATTTTCTGTTATTGTGCATTGGCCTGACCATCTATATGGTACGTGCAGTAAGACAATACGGTCGCTGGCTGCGCGACAACTATGCCGACTTGGAGCACAAGGAGGTGTGGCAGAGCTTCGTAGTGCTGGCCATCATACTGCTGGTGTTCGGTATCTATACCTATATTTACGAAGGTACGGCTTATCTATATGCCATGCTGGCAGGTTTCGCCCTGCAGATCTGCTATCTCCTATGGCGGGTAGAGACGTTGAGCGACCTTAGCATTCCCCAATCAGCGGGCCTGCCGGTAGCAGAGGCCACCACCACTGAGGCAGAGACTGCGGAAGGCAATGGGCTTTCACAGGCCACATGCGCCAATATAGGAGCATTGCTACAGAAGCATTGCATAGACGCACAGCTCTACTTGCAACACGACCTGAGCCTTCTCCAACTTGCCAAAGCTGTTGGCACTAACCGTTTCTATCTCAGTCAGTATTTCACTACTGTAGGCATGACTTACAATGCCTATATCAACGACCTGCGCATCAATCATTTCGTCAGCCTCTTTCATGAGTCTGTTGGCAATCATCGTTCTTTCACTGCCCAACAGTTGGCCCACGAGAGTGGCTTCCATAACTATAATACCTTTAGCAGTGCATTCAAGCGCAAAATGGGACAGCCAGTGACTACCTGGATGAAAGCACATAAAGGGCTGGGGTAGTCTCAAAGTCCCAAAATATGCAAGAAAAGTCCCAAAATCTGCAAGAATCATGGCCAAAGTCTTGAGCCGTGATTCTTTTTTGACGGAAACTGCTAACTTTGCAGGCTGAAATAATTTTATCCGTAATATATTTTAAATATGAGTAATTTGAAAAAAATGATGCTTGCCGCCACACTCGTTTGCGGCGCGACAACGGCACTTACTTCATGTAGTGACAAAACAGACAATCCTGTTCCTGTGGATCCTGAGGACACTGGTGCACCCGACTATTCCAAGAAGTCCTGTTGGTATAAACTGCCGGAAATCACCAAAGAGTTCGACACATTCTACATCTACTCGACTATTTATTTTGCCGGGAATGAAAGTGATCCCGACTATGCGACGCTCGACAACCGCGAGATGTTGGACGGCATAAAGGTTGAGCACGCCATCAAGTCGAGCGTGTTCGAGGAATCCACGAACCTGTTCATCCCGCTCTACCGCCAAGCCAGCATGAGGCTTGCGGGTGAAACCTGGAAGAAGACGGGGGGGATTGAGGAGGCAATCAAGAGCACACCCTATGGTGATATTACCGCCGCACTCGATTACTACTTCGAGAATTACAACGAAGGCCGCCCGTTTGTCATCGCAGGCCACAGCCAGGGCTCGGCCATCCTCCGCCACGTGTTGAAGTATTATTTCAAGGAACATCCCGACTACTACAAGCGCATGGTGGCCGCTTACGCCATTGGCTACTCCATCACGAAGGAAGACCTCGAAGCCAACCCGCACATGAAGTTCGCCACCGGTGAAACCGATACAGGCGTCATCATCAGCTGGCACGCTGAAGGTCCAAAAAGTGTAGGAAGTAAATTCCTGTCTGCTGCGATGCTGCCAAACGGCATCAGTATCAATCCGCTGAACTGGAGTCGTGATGAGACGTATGCACCCGCCAGCATGAACCTCGGCTCAATCGTGATGGACGAGAAGACTGGCGCAACCGAGATTCGTGACATCGAGGGTGACGCTCAGGTGGATCTTGCACGTGGCACCGTCATAACAAACGCTAAAGCCACACCCAATGAAATGGTAGAGTTCGCCGGACCACAGAGCTACCATCAGGACGACTACTCGATCTTCTACAACAACGTGAAGGACAACGTGGCGAAGCGTATCGCCGCCTATAAGGCGAACCGATAGCACGCAAATGCGTCCAAGCTAATCAAACCGCCCGAAAGCGAACCAATGGCTTTCGGGCGGTTTTTGCTCCGCACGCTGGCAAAGTTGTGTTAATTCTCCGAAATCGCTTTGCTACGTCAGTATTATTGTGTATCTTTGCACCTGAAACCATTATTTCTTAGACTATGAAGACTGCTCCTTTGTTGCATATCGCTATATGCCTGATGGCGGGAATCGTCATTGGGGAATGTTCCACTGTTCCTTTTCCGCTTTTTCCAGTGCTCGTTGTTTCTGTAGCGGCGACCTTGCTCTTAGGGCGTTTCCCATACGTGCAGTCGTTTGCCGTCTGTTTATGTGTGATGTTGCTTGGATGGCTGGTGATGGAACGGCAAAAGGAGTCACTGAAGATAGAGTGGCCTGATTCGGAGGTCGTCTATGAGGCTGTGGTTATCAGCGCTCCCGTCGAAAAACCGAAGACGATGGGTATGGACTTGCTGTTGGCAAGAAGTGGCAGGAAGATAAAGTGCTATATCTATAAGGGCGAGCGGAGCAGACGGCTTCGTATAGGCGATGGTCTGAAGATCCAGTCGGTCATCAAACCGAATCGTGAGTGGCGTTCTGGAAACTTCAGCTATAGGCGACACCTGGAGATCCGTGACTTTACGGGCAGTACGTATGTGGCTGGCTGGAAATGGCAACGGGCACAGGTTTCCCTGAAAGAAGTCTCAAGACTGGAGCGGGCGAGGCTGCATTAGTCACTGGGACAGGTACTTGGGTATGATGTTTGGAAACATGTTGTCTATATACGGCTTTTATCTTGAAGCTCATAAAACACAATGGAACGGTTCTTAAGTTATATCAGAAGAATCGTCCCACTATGTTATTTTCTCAAATGGATTCTTTCCGTCACCACACTAATGTCCTTTTCCCCTTGGGGATGGATGTTGAAGGATACAACGATATGAATCTTTTTAGAATCATTACTATTTCTTTTTTACATCGAGAAAACCTTCTTGCCCTCAAAGTAAGTGGCTGTAGGCTTGGTCAAGTGAATCTCCATCACAGGGCAAGATAATACGTCCTGATTGAGGAGTAGGAAATCGGCATATTTGCCAGTCTTGATGCTGCCTCTCTCATTCTCAATGAACATCTGCTTGGCACAGTTGATGGTTAGGGCAGTGAGGGCCTGCTCACGAGTAGCGAGTTCCTCTGGCCACCAAGGCGTGCCATTCTCTGACCAGAGTACACCTGTCACAGCAATCTCCATGATACCGAAGGGGTCGTCGGGACTGCCGCTCAATGCCGGATAGTCGGAATGGATGCTCACAGGGATGTTGTTGTCGAAGTACGATTTAAAGGGGTAAGACTTGTCCTCCTGACCTGCAGGAACCATGGTCTTCAGTATTTCAATTGCACCAGTTGGCATGTGATGCCAAGTTACACCTGAGGTGACATAGATGTTGTGCTCTGCCATGCGCTTATAATCCTCATCGTTGACATTACGCACGTGTACCAGCGTGTTGCGCATTTCGTCCTGTCCACCATTGACGAAGGCATTGACCACTTGGCTGACACCCTTGTTTCCCATAACGTGGATGTGGATGGTCAGCCCTTGCGCATTCGCCTTGCGTGTCAGCTCAGTCACTTCTGCTTCTGTCCAGTTGGCAATACCCTGGTGTCCGTCGGGATAGAGCGGATCTACTATAGCCGTACCAGCTTCTACGCCACCGTCGAAGAGGAGCTTGATCCATCTTGGCATAACGCGCTTAGAAGCGAACTTTTTGGCATCAACGGCTCTGCCCAGTGCCTCGTCCATATCCATCCAGCTCTCAATCTCGTAAGGCAAGCCCACGACAAAGTGCAGCTTGCCTTCCTTATCCATCTGCTGGCAAGCCTGGTAGTAATTGGTGTTTACAAAATAGTTACCCCAGCCACCGTGATACATAGTGTAGCCCACCGATGCCATGTACTTGTCGATTTCAACCAAGTTAGACAGTGCCCTATCGAGGGTATAAAGGTTGTCGTTGTCCAGGAAGGAGCGCAAATAGGTCTGGGCTTGTTCTTTCATCAGACCAGTAGGCATGCCGTTGGCATCTACCACAATCTCACCACCGCGTAATGTGGTCTTGCCGGCTGTGCCGTCTTCCTTGATGATGCCGGCCTTCTTCAGCAGGATGGTGTTGCCCAGTGCTTTGTGGCATTCCTCGTCCAACAAATAGATGGGGATATCACTGCAGATGGCATCCAGATCCTCACGAGTAGGCAGCGGGTCGAGACTTTGGAGGCGCCAGCCTTGTCCAAAGATGGAGGTAGCCCCTTCAGCCTTAGCTTTCTTGACAGCTTCGGGAAGAATCTCCTTCAGCAATTTCTCTGAAGTAACATCCAGCCCTATCATCGTGCCGATGGTCTTAAGGGCATAGCCCAGCATGTAATGGGCGTGACCGTTGCCGCAGCCGGGCATCACAAGACCCTTGCCGCTATAGTCCACCACCTCAGTCTTTCCATTTTCGATATAAGCTTCGGAACCAGCCTTGTCGCCGACATAGATGTACTTGCCATCCTTCACAGCAAAGGCTTCCACAATCTGATTACCTTCGGAAGTGAAGATCTTGCCGTAGACCACGAGGTCGGCACCATTCTTCACGTCCTTACCAGGGTTGTCTTCATTCGACGTACAAGCTGTAAATATACTTGAGCCGCAAATCAGGATGGCGGCAAACATCCACATTTTCATTGTTCTCATAATTATATTTTTAGGATAAAACATATTATAGGGCCTTCTGATGTCATATTTGGTTTTGCAAAGATAACCAAATTCCCTATAATTGCTTTAGCCCAAATGCCTGTCGCTTAAAACTTTGCTTATTTTGACATTATTTTTGCTGTTTCGGACAGTTTTGGTTTGTATCGCTCATCCACTCTCTCACGTTTTGCCCCATATGCAGTTTGAAGGCATGCCTGAAAGTACTGTAACTTCGGTAACCGCTTTCGTTTGCCAACTGCTGGGCGGAAAAAGAACGATGAGCATCAACAGTCTCGTGATAAAGGCTGACAAAATGATTGATGCGTAGACCGTTGATATAGGCATTGTAAGTCATGCCCTGATTAGAGAAGTACTGGCTGAGATAAAAACGGTTGGTACCAATAGCTTTGGCAAGCTGGGAAAGGTTCAGGTCGTGCAGTAAGTAAAGTTGCGTGTCCACGCAATACTTCTGAAGCAAGGGAGCAATGTATTCGTAAGTGGTTTGTGAATGACCATCGGGCAATTGGTGCTCACCTTTATCATCCGTGTTCTCTGTGGTGATCATTTTCTCCTCGACAGGAGAGGGCAGAGGCTGGGAAATGCTCAGGTCGCTTAACGTTTCTACACGCCACAAGAGATAGCAGATAAGTACGACTACTACCACCTGAAGGACGTAGTCGAAAGCCATGCCTCTGCTGCTAAGCGCATAGGTGCTGAACACTAGCAGTATGATAGCCAGCACCACGAAACTCTGTCCCACCTCCTTATGCTCCAGGTCGGCATAGTTGTCACGCAGCCAGCGCCCATATTGCCTCAGCGAGCGAACCATATATATAATTAAGCCAATGCTCATCATCAGCAAATAGACACTCAGCATAGGCAGAAGGGTTAGGCTACGGTTGATAACGCTCACCAACATTCCTGCGACAAGTGGCGCTACCATCACGGGAATAGGCCACAGCGGACGCCTTCGGTCTTGCAGCATAACCAATAATACTATGATCGCAATAGGAAAAAAAGTCATGCAGTCAAGCAATACGCCTACAAGACCGAACATCATAGCATCATCGCTTGAGGTGAGAAAATAAGTAGGCATAAACCATACGTGATTCAAAACGAAGACCATAAAGAAGGCTGAAGTCCATCGGCGCAAACGTACTGGCGGGGTGATGTCAGGTGCGATAGCATTGGCCCGACGGAAGAGCAAATAAAGGCTTGCGATCAAAGCCATAGCAGTCACTACACCGTAAAACAAAACAAAGATAATATCCTCCCTAATTTGTTCGTACATAATTACTTTCTTTTTTTCGCGAATGCTATATCGGTTTGGGCAAAGGTTCCTCCATAGCGTCCCGCTTGCGAAACAATCCCAATAGCATTAGTGACTTCAATCCAACGAGTTGGCGAAAGCGTGAAAGCATTCAAACCTGCCTCTTTTCTAAACCCCTCGAATTCGAGGGGGTTAAAATTGGGGTTGTGAAGAGTTTCCCATATTCCAAGAAATTCTACAGTATTGCGGTTACGCATCCAGTTAGCTATAACTCCGTTGGGGTCTGTGGCTTCATCTCTCGTAGCGAGATAGTCCATCAACTCAGGTAAATAATAATGAAATTCGCAATCAATGATTTTCATATCGTTTTATCACCTCGACTAACTTAAAATGTACTTCTCGGCATTCAGGTGGAAGAACTTTTCTTTTTCCTCTTCCGTCAGATCGAGCGTTTTCACGAACTTCATCATGTTTGCCAGACACTCGTAGGGGTAGTCTGAGGCGAAGATGATGCTGTCGATGCCGAAAGCCTGTTTGGTACACTCAAAGGTGATTTTAGACATAATGCCGCTGGTGGTCATCACCACATTCTTGTTCTTGAAGTAGTAGGCTACCGTGTGCTTCATCTTCACCTCGTCGTCCCTGATCCATGCAAAACGGTTGTCAACCCTGTCGATGATGAACGGGAAGTATTCGCCACAATGGCCGAGAATCATTCTCAGTTTGGGGAACTTGTCGAAGGTGCCGTTCAGAATCAGTCGCAACGACGTCTTCATGGCATCCAGTCCGAAACCGAGACCGGGAGAAGAATACACATAGCCCATCTCCTTCATATCCTTGTCGTCGGAAGCCTGCGGATGAACATAGACGGCACAACCCAACTCTTCAGCCTTGGCCAGCAAGGGAAGGTATTTCTCTTCATACAGGTGCTCGTGCATGTAATTGGAATGTGTGTGCCAGTATTTGAATCCCAGCTCTTTGACGCAACGCTCCAACTCCTTGATGGCCTCATCAACGTATGGTGTCGGCAAAACCGCAGCACCAAAGAAACGACCGGGGAATTTCTTGATGAGTTCTGCCACAGCGTCGTTGGATTTCTTAGCGAAATACACGCACTCCTTCTCGGGCAATTCCTCCAACGCAGGCGAAGAAGACATCACAGCGGCGTCAACGCCGTTGCGGTCCATTTCCGCCACACGCTCCGCTCCGAAATTCATCAACTCGTCAATAACTGGGTAGGTGTTCGTCACACCGTCGAAATGGGCATAGATCTTATCCCTCACTTCCAGAACTTTTGTTTCTGGATAATACCTCATGGCTTCATCTCTCGTAGCGAGATAGTCCATCAACTCAGGCAGATAATAATGAAATTCGCAATCAATAATTTTCATAGCGAAGTGTAATTTTTAGTTTATAATATTTATTGTCTGCTGCAAAAATACAAAAAAAAACAATAAAAGGGTAGGAAATAGAGAAAAAAAGTCACTCGTGCCTGTTAAATTCTGTTAATTCCGAACAAAATGTCAGGAACCTGGTACCTAACACAACAACCCCGGCTTGCATTCCTGCAGGTCGGGGTCTTGCTGTTTTGAAGTGGAATCACTTTATGATACCTCAATGGCCTTGGTGACTTTCTCCTTCGGTTCGGTCTTCGGCATGGTGATGGTCAGGATGCCGTCCTCGACCTTGGCAGAAATCTGGTCTTTCACTACATCGTCTGGCAGCACGTAGTTCTGCTCGTAGTTAGAGTAGCTGAACTCACGGCGCAGATAGTGACGGTGACTGTCCTCATGCTTGTGTTCCTGTTTGTTCTCAATAGCGATGGTGAGGTTGCCCTCGTCATTGATACCTACGCGGCAATATTCTTTCTTGATGCCTGGAGCTGCAAGTTCCATCGTGTAGGCCTTCTCACTCTCCTTGACATTGACTGCGGGTGCTGTACTGTTGG
>Ga0256407_10009950_pt1 | contig 13465 bp, 10 predicted proteins | sample RumenRJG_04DNA_FD_193489 | JGI IMG/M metagenome (GOLD analysis project Ga0256407, IMG submission 193489) | Bovine rumen microbial communities from Lethbridge, Alberta, Canada - RJG_04 | ecosystem: Host-associated > Mammals > Digestive system > Stomach > Rumen | place: Canada: Alberta... | reverse complement strand
TCGCTGCTATCCCTCTCAATACCCCTGAAGCCGAACATTTTGCACCGCTCAATGCACTCCTCGCGGTCAATCATCTCGACGCTTTCCGCAATGGTGAGCGCCAAACGATCGGCGACGTTCTGCTCACAGGAGCTACGGGCTATCTTGGCATCCACATCCTCAACGAGCTGCTGGCCAATTATCACGGTAAAATACTCTGTCCTGTACGTGCCAAGGGCAACGACGAGGCATTGAGCCGCATCAAGACGCTTTACTTTTACTACTTCGGACATACTGAAGCCTTCAGCCATTTCGATGAGCGTGTGACTGCTTTCGCTGCAGAGGTGACTGAGCCTGATGCTTTCGATAGTATTAAGGATCGTCTGACAGTTGTTAACTGCGTAGCTAACGTGAAGCACTTCTCTGCTGGTAATGACATCGAGATGGTGAACATCGAGTCGGTGCGCCACTTGATTGCCTTCTGTCTGCGAACGGGTTCACACCTTATCCACATCTCTACCAACAGCATTGCCGGCATCAGCATCGACAATGTGCCTGGTCCCGAGGTTAGATTGTCGGAGCAGGACTTTTATATTGGGCAGAATATTGATAGCAACAAATATGTCTATTCGAAGTTCAAGGCCGAGGAACTGATACTCGATGCCATCGCCCACCATGGACTGAATGCCAAGATTATGCGAGTAGGCAACCTGTCTGCACGCCAAAAGGACGGTGAGTTCCAGATCAACTTCAACACCAACAACTTCCTGGCCATGCTGCGCGCCTATGTAGTCATCGGAATGATACCTTATGAGGCGCTCGACAAGCTTTTCGAGTTCTCGCCCATCGACGAGGTGGCCCATGCCATCATGCTACTTGCCCAGACGCCGAAAGAGTGTATGGTGTTCCATCCCTCGAATACCCACCGCCAGTTCCTCAGTGATATCCTGATGGGCTTTGCCGAGGCAGGAATTACGCTCCGCCGTGTGGAGAATGAGGAATTCCAGCAAGCTTTGGAAAAGATGATGGAGAATTCAGATTTAGTAACCCTCTTACGTCCGCTGATGGCCTATGACATGGGTGCTGGGCATCAGACACGATGGATAGAAGCTACTAACAACTATACCACGCAGGTGCTTTACCGCCTCGGTTTCCAGTGGCCACCCACTGCTGCCGACTACGTTCACCGTTTCGTGGATTCCATCGTAGGTTTTGGCTTCTTTAATGTATGATCGCGATTTTCGGCAGGTGCTACGGACACTTTCATCAAAGCTGGCATTCTTCTATTGAAGGAACAATTTTCAAGATGCTCGTCATCATGGAACTATATGAAGTCACTTTTGACGCCCATAAACAACGGTATTTATACTGATTATCAGCTACTTATATTTGCAGATAGTAACTTTTGAATCGGTATTTATTATTAACCCCAAATGAGCAGTCAAATCAATGACTGCTCATTTTTTGTATCAATATCAATTTGCTATTTTAGAGTCGAAAGTATATGCTTCCCTTATTGAAAGCTACAAGAACACTTGTTTAATTCTATTATGTTATGCTTATCATTAGTAAGCGCTTTCACCTGTTTTTCCAGTATATGTCGATATGATACCACCTATACGTATAAAAGAAAACCATTTCATTAATTGTTTTCTAAATTTGCACTCAAATAAACCGTGTAATTAAATAGGAAAAGTCATATTCGCATTGCAGACTTATCTATCAACGGAAAACGTTTCATTTAGAAAGAATCAATTAAATAATCAATATGAGACAACTGAAGATTAACAAAAGAATTACCAATCGTTCTGAAGAGTCACTCAACATGTACCTTGCCGAAAGCAGCCGTGTACCTATGCTATCGACAGATGAGGAAGTAGAACTTGCACGAGCTATCCATGCAGGAGGCAAGAAGGGTGAGAAAGCTAAAGAAAAGCTTGTCACCGCCAATCTCCGATTTGTCGTATCTGTTGCCAAACAGTACCAAAACCAAGGCGTTTCTCTGAATGATCTTATCAATGAGGGAAACATAGGGCTAATTACAGCTGCTGACAAATTTGACGAGACACGTGGATTCAAGTTCATCTCCTATGCAATCTGGTGGGTTCGTCAAAGCATCCTTCAGGCCATTTCAGAGTATAGCAATTTCGTGCGTAGGCCGATGAACCAGATTACGGTAAGCAATAAGATCAAGAATGCCACAAATGCTTTCTTGCAACAACACCAGCGTTATCCTTCTGCTGAGGAATTGAGTGAGATTATCTCAATGGAGATTGACAAAATCGAGAAAGCTATACAGTCAGAGATTCATGTTAACAGCATCGATGCCCCCATCACCGAGGATGAAGGCTCAACCTTGGCTGACGTTCTTGCATCTTCTTCAAACTTTGCTGCAGACCGCAAAGTAGATCATGAGTCTATGTGTTGCGACTTGAACCAGGTGCTTTACGCTGTCCTAAATGAACGGGAAAGAAATATTGTATTACAGAGTTTTGGCATTGGATGCCAAGAGAGAGCCCTTGATGACATCGGGGGTGAGATGGGACTCTCTCGCGAAAGAGTCAGACAGATTCGCGAGCATAGTATCGAGAAGATACGCAAGAACAATTGGTCGAATATGTTACTCCGACATGTTGGATAGAGGGATGGGGTTTTCAGCCTACCCCTCTATCATGGTGCCATTCAAGAATGGCTTCCATTCTTCAGCGCCGAAGTCTCCATCCATATAAACTATATCCCCCGGGGCCACCGTTTGGTTCCAATGCTCCATCAGCGTCTCGTTGCGACTCGTACTCGGCTTGATCATCCTGCTTAACTTGTCCATAGGTTCAAATGCCGGACCAGCCATATGGTGTACCTTCTCTTCCTCCTTGCGAGGACGCTCCATCCAGACCTTCAATTCTTTCATACAGTCTTCCAAGGATGTGTGTATCTCTTTTACTCCATAATACTTTGCCATACGCCTCAAATGGTGAATGCCAGCCATGTCTTCACCTTTTTCATTCTTGAACTCAGGATCAATTCCGATAATCACCTTATGGCCGCGTGCCAGATTCTCTGCCATCTCTAATCGAGTGGTGATGGCATAATAACGCCAAGGTTTCATCGGTCGGGCCTGAGGCGGAATCCAGAAGAGTATTACATCACACATACGAAGTCCGAAGGTCTCCCAGTTCACCTGATAGGTACCTGTCACAAACCGCTCAGTCTTGCGAGGATTCAGAAACGTTACGTTGTTTATACCTACAGTTGCAGCCACCTTGGGGGCCTGAGCTTGCCAAGATGGTGCACCATTCATCGGACCTGCCAGAAAGACAGTCCATTGTGTCTTTTCAACCACAGGGGTTGGACTCTTTATCACTTCTATCATAGAATCTTATTTAGACTAGTTTTTTAACCAACGGAATGAGATAGTTCTCTATTTCATCATACTCCATCTTGTGTCCTCCAGGGAAGGTATAGATGTGTTTGTAGTGCTCTGCAAAGACAGGCTTGCAATGGCCGTAGTCGGTATCATGATCACCGAATAGTCCGTAGCAGTTCTCGCGGTCGAAGTCTGTGATGCCCTCGAACTGGTGAGCCTCCAGTCTGCGATAGCCCTCCTGTATTTCGGCCGTGATGTCATATTTCTGAATGCCGTCCTCACGGTTCACTGCGAAAGTATGCCTGCCAATCTTCACGTCCGCGTCATTCGACATGTCGAGGGCAGGGTTCACGCAGATGCGCTTATATCCCCTGAACATCTGAGCATAGTATCCTCCCTGGCTGCTGCCAATGATGAGGTCGGGTTTTTCCCGTTCACACAGTTCCTTCAGCATCTGCAGGCATTCCTCTGCATCTACCGGACAGTCCGGCATTAGCAGTTGCCAGTCCTTAGGCAGATACTTCAGGATACCCATTGAAGTGCGACTGTAGCCTGCCGAGGCAGAGCCGTGCAGATACATCAGTTTTTTACTGTAACGAGGCATCTCCAACGTACTATCTTGCAATTTGAATTTTTCATCTGAATGTATCATTCCCTTACTGCCATAGAAACCTACACTGTATGAGGCCATTGTCTGTGCCAAAGTTAGTACTTCCCTCACGCTTTGCTCTGTCATATCCTTTACCTTGAGCATTCCCCTGCTGCATAAGGCGGCAATCAGGGTGGTCGAGGTCCAGTCGCCTGCTCCTTCATAATCCTTATAGTCTGGATTCATAATGGGCTCAAGCTTTATCCACTCTCCCTTACCCAACTTGAAACGAAGCCCATCAGCACCTAATGTCTGGACAAATAGTTTATCATTGTAGGCATCGGCAAACGACAAGTCTTGGATATACTCCCCCGACATTTTCACCACGTCGCTGGCATCGACGCATTTCAGAAAAGCCCTATAGGCTGCCAGTCGTCTTTTCTCATCCTCAATTCTGTGACCGTCAGAGTCGCACTCGAAATATACCAGCGTCCCCTTCTCACGCAGTCTCTCGGCTAAGATCCTGTGTCCTGCCTGTGCCACGTCAAAAAAGAACACGTCGGGAGTGAAACCGATGGAGTCCACCAAAGCTTCAACTTCCCCACCCTTACTCGAGAGGTATTTCCTACACGGACGTGCCGAAGGACCATTCCAGGACTTACCGGCTGTCGAGCCCTTATGCCCCATAGTAGGTTTACCATCAAGGCCTAATTTATGTACACAGCGCAAGATAGTAGTACCACCTTCCAGCGTGTTACTCACGTACCTCACGTCAGCCCCATAGGCCTTCATATCGCGTTTCATCTGATAACCTTGAGGAGAGACATCAAACTTGGCCACGGGGAAAGTCTTCACGCCCAGATAGGGAAGCATCGTCATCACGTTGCCACAGGTGTTTCCTATCTCCATTTTCAGGATTCTCTCTTCAAACTTGTTTCGTTTGCCTACAACGAATCCGTCAGGGTATTCCCTCTGCGTGATGATGTCAAACGAATAGTTGCCGGTTCCCATACAAGTCTTCCCCGCAGCTTTCTCTCTTAATGATTTTACCAAATTCTCAATTTCCTTTTTCATATATATTAAATTTAATCATATTGCAAAGATATAACAATTAAACATATACACATCAATTTTATACCTATATAATTTTGTTTGTTTAATAATATTTGGGTATCTTTGCAGTAATCAAACAAATCAATATGAACGATAATAAAAAAGAAATCATCGAACTGCTACGTTCCACAAAACGTCCTGGAATCGAGAACGTCATCACCTGGCTCGACACGGCCCCCAGCTTCTTTCTGGCCTCTGGTGCCAGAATCCACCACGACAATGTGGTAGGAGGCTTGGCATACCACTCTCTCAAAGTATACAATCTCGCAAAAACCGAATGGGAAAAGAGGGATGCTACATTCAAGCAGAAATACCCGCTGGAGAGTGTCATCATCGCGGCCTTGCTGCACGATGTTTGCAAGAAGGATGTTTATTATATTGATGCGGATGGTAATCCTACATGGAACGAGGAAAACCACCGTAAAGGTCACGGTCTTCGCTCCGTTCGACTGCTTGAAGAACTTGGGTTGGAACTCACGCCCGATGAGCGCATGGCCATTTGGTGGCATATGGGCGCAGGAAACGAGATGTCACAACCCGACTACCCCGAGGAGTATGCCATCGCCATGAACGACCCCTTCTGCCAACTCATCCACGAGGCTGATCATAAGGCGGCGAAGGTGTCTGACAAGGAGCAGAAAGAGAAGAGGGCCAACAGCCTGAGCTGGGATGCCTCTCGTGCTCTCTTCAGGATGAAGACTGGTGGCCGTTTCGCCTTCGGTGCCGTTCGCTCAGATGTCTACAAACACAACCTTTCCATCTTCAAAGCTTGGCAATACGTAACCCCGTCGGGAAATATCGTCGACCTATTGGGCACCCGCCAGCAATTACTCGACTCCACCAAGGTCTATCGTGAGGCGGTTTCCGCCACGGATGTCGCGCCACGTTTCGACACCCTCCAGACGGGCTGTGCCAATGAGGACTGCCTTGTTGTCGCCAAAACGCTCATCGACCGCGACCTGAATCCTGCCGTGCTGAACCTCGCCGATGCCTATCACGCCTGCGGTAAGTACAACAGCGGCTCTAACGCTCAGGAGGAGAGCCTGTGCCGCGCCTCTACTCTCTCGCTGACACTCTACCAATATTATAATAAGATGTGGGCAGAGAAGGCTGGTGTACCACTTCGCTCAATCCCTGCCTATCCCATGGACATCCATTTCGGTGGCATCTACTCACCTGGCGTCACTGTGTTCCGCGATAATGCCGCGACGGGTTTTGCCTTGCGCGAAGAACCCTTCCAGACCTCCATTATCTCGGTGGCTGCCCTCAATTTCAGACCGGGCCACAAAACCAACAACCTGGAATACAGTGACCCCGATGGCGGCTTCACCCCTGAAGGCCAACAGGTGATGTTCGACAAGATTCGCACCATCTATCGCATCGCCCTGCTTAATGGTCACGACTCCCTTGTTTTGGGTGCGTTCGGTTGTGGCGTGTTCCGGCTCAAGCCCGAGCTTGTTGCCGCTTTCTTCAAACAGGTACTCCAAGAGGACGAATTCCGTGGGAAATTCCACACGGTTGTCTTCGCCCTGCTCGAGGGCAAGGCAACTCCTCGTAAGAAGGTTGAGGAAGAGGGCGACTTTGCACCTTTCTACGAACAATTTGGTCGTTTCAACTAAAAACCATTCATATGGAAACATTCTATCACGGCACATCTGTTCTTTTCAAGCAGTTCGACCTTGCTCACGCCCTTGAAGGCGACGGCAAGGCTAAGTATGGGTTTGGAACCTATGTCACTGAGGCATACACCTCTGCAGCTCACTATGCCTACAACAAGAAGCGCCCTGAGAACAAGAACTACTATGTCTACACCCTCGAAATTCCCGATATGACGGACGACAACCATTTGTTCTCTACCCGCCCTGTTCATCCGTCCATCATTGAGCGCACGGAGAAGGCACTTGGCGAGAAGATTCCTGAGGAAGCCAGAATTGTTGGCAAATTCTTCCGCAAATACGTTGGGAATCGTGCAATGGGCAACCAAGGTACTGTGAAAAAATTGGTCAATACTTCTGGTGTCGAGGTTGAGAAGGCGGCCTCCAAGTTCTTCAGGGAGATTGGTTTGGAGTATTATGCATGGCCACAAGCTCAGACCAAGCCCGACGGACTGACTAACCGCGTCGTCCTCAACATCGACAAGATTCGCATTGTCCGCATCGATAAGGTCGAACTCGACCCCAAGAAGTTCCAACTAGTCGAAGGCTCCCTGAAAGAAGTCCCATTAGACAGTTTTTAACCACACATCACTCATGAGTTTCTATAGCATAGCCGATTTTGTTCGCGAGAACTACCCCGAATATTGGGGCCTGCAATCTTATCCTGCTGATCAGTGCGTCAGAATTTATAAGATTGACGAGGAATGGGGCATCTTCAGCAACTTCGGGCATACTCCCGTTGTTGTCGAAGGTGTCACTTTCGATACCAGTGAGCGCCTCTTCCAACTAATGAAATTCAAGGACGAGGAGGCTGTGAAAGCCGTATATTATAAGAAAGGTAACCCCAAGATGACAGCGAAGCACTGGGAAAAGACGCATCGCCGTGCTGACTGGGACGAGATGATCATTGACGCCATGAAATTCTGTCTGACGCAGAAGTACGAACAGAGCGAAGAGTTCCGTAATGAACTCGAACGCTCGAAGGGAAATTTCATCGTTGAGGACCAATCTTCCTTTACAAAGAAAAATCCTGATGCGTGGGGTGTGAAACTGCAAGGCGACAAATTCGTTGGCCCCAATCTTCTTGGCCGTCTTCTCATGGAACTCCGCGACACCGGCAGATTGGAATACACCCTTCCTGCCGATGCCATGAAGTTTATTGAATACCTGAAATAAGCAGGATCACGCTGGAACTGCTCCACCCGTTGAGAGACAATATTGCCGCCACGCATACTGCTTCCGCATCTATTTGTTTCTCAATTTGCTCTTACTCATTGTTGTTTCTTATTCATCAAATCATTACTTGTTACATTAATAAAATCATCATACATCTTTTGCAATACTTTTTTCCTCCTAGAAGACACTTCCTTCATCGGATTGAATACAGAAATGGTAGGAGCATGATCTATTTGATCGCATGCAAAAGACAACACCTCATAAGAGTCTAAATCGTGCCTGAACTGATGGCACATAGCATGGTCACAAATATCAAATCCACTATGCGTTGCCAAGTATTGCTTTCGCATTGCAGCCACTTCGTCAACTGTTGGGGGAGTATTTACTATTATCGCAAGATTGACGCAGTTATTCCCCCAATAGTGGTTTCCCGGATAGCCCATCACCTCTACAATGTCACCGGGTTTGAATCTTATCTCTTCCGGCTTTCTACCCCAAAACAGATTTCTTCTTCCCCAATAGTTATATTCATCTCCATGAGAACTCGTGGGAATGAAATCCGCATACGTGTTTTCACCCCATAAAGAACCATCAAGCAGATAAATTCGTGTTGAAAGACTCTCATCCATATGTGTTTCAAACCCCAGCGGGATCTCTAATACTACATAAGCATATCGGTTACTCTTGATTTCCGGATACTTTTCCTCGAGTTCTTTATAGTAGTTGCGATGCCGTATCATATAGGCGTCCACCTCTTCCCTTGTTCTCATATACAAGGTTTCAACCACTTTTGTCTTGAATTCCGGATAGTGCAGTTTCCTCCGGCTCCTTGCAAAGTAGTATGGCATCACCTTGAAAATGCTTTCAATATGATCTTTCATAAACTTTTTTTATTTTTCTGTTAGTATTGGATACCCTACATCGAAACGACGACTTATATCAAAATAGACTTTTTCAATACTACCATCGTAGTCTTCTAACTCCAGGCAGTCAACCCCGTCCTTAACGCTTTGTTTGACTAAGCGTAACACACTGAGTCTGACCACCCTCTGAATATACTCATACTCTTGGTGAACGTCAATCACGCACAATGCCGTTTCCGGCGTCTTTCCGTCGCCTGTACTGTCAATGGCTTTAAGAAGCAATTCCTCTTGAGGCGATACATCAAAATATGGACTGGGATCCTTCTCACGCAATGGCAGCTCCATCTCGTGGAGCATCGAGTCCAGATCAATTTCGACAGGATCTTCAAGAAGATCATTTTCAAAAGAGTACTCCTCCCAATAATCCATCGACAATTCATCAGGAATCTCTCCGTCGGCATATTCCTTCGTAAACGTATAACCATAAAGATTAGCCCGCATGGTTTCTATGTCAATGCTCTCGGGCTCCTTCGCCATTTTTTCCTTTATTTGCTCATCATACTTTCCCTCGTACTCCGAGTAGTTTACTTTCTTAAACTGCTTTTCCATATCTATTTCGTTCTTACATTAAAACAATAATTCATGATCCATTCTTTTTGTTAACCGATAGTGTAATATAGTCATTTCTTTCAAAAAATTCAAAGATTTAGTGAATAAAGTATGTCTACATGTCCAATTACTATTCTTTCAATTTGTTTTTTTCTGCAAAGATAATGGTTTTCAGTGTGATACATCCTTCCATTTATAGGTATATATTCAGGACCTCCTTTAATTTTTTTTGCTATATTTGCAGAATGAATCAAAGAAACAGCAGAATGACAACAGAGCAAACAAATCAACCAAAGGTACATACTCGGAGCGGAAAGCCGCTGATGAGTGAGTTGTTGAAAGACACCCGCAAGTACATTGAACAGGCAGAGAATACCGATGTGGAACCTCTGCGCCAGTTCCTTTTCAATGAGCCAGAACGCCCTCTTGTCGCCATGGGGCATGGCGGTTCCCATTCTTCTGCCGCCTACGCTGCCCTACTCTATGGAACCAACTGTGGACTTGGCAGAGTCGTGACCCCTTATCAAGCCAACTCTCTTTCCGATGATACTCTGCGCAACGCCAAACTGCTCCTCATTAGTAAGTCGCTGAAGAATCAGGATGCGAAATACATTGCCAAACGCATGGCTCGTGTAAACCCGGAGTACAGCTGTGCCTTCACCATGCAGCATGAAGAGAACAACAACATGAAACGTTTCAAGAAAGCATGTCCCACTGGTCTTGTCAACCGTGCGTTCGACCTCCCCGGTGGATTCATCAGTGTGAACGGAACCTTCGCATACTTTTCCTTATTATATAAAGCCTTCACTGGTGATACCGACTTTGCCCGCAAACTGGCCCTCTCCGACAAACTGGAAGACAACTTTGCTTATCGCACCATCGATGGCACCATCACTCCGCCCTCACTCAGTCAGATTACGCAATTTACTGTCCTTTACGGATCGTATGGCGAACCTGTAGCCCATAAGATGGAGAGCAACATGACTGAAGCTGGACTGGCTTCTTGCGTCATCTCCGACTTCCGCGATGAGTGTCACGGGCGTTTTATGACTCTCTCCAACTTCATCAAGAGCGACAAGCATCCACAGACCGACTGTGCCCTTATTGTGCTTGTTACCCCGCGCGAAGAAGCCCTTTGCCGCGACATACTCGGACGCTTGCCTGGCAGTCTGCCAGTGGTCATCATCCGTACTGATATCGCTTCGCCTCTGGGTTCCATCGACTTGCTCTACAAGATGAGTATGTTTACAGCCCACTATGGCGAAAAGATGTTAGGTTCCAACCCCAACAGCCCTATTAATAAAGGTGGTATTGAAAAAGGGGCCTTACGCGACGAAGCCCATTTTCAAGACGATTTCGAAATCTATGGGCCTCTCTCTATGTCATCTCAGATACCCGCATATATTGATCGTTTCACCTCCGATGATTCTATCGGTATCGACATTGCCGGCGTACATTTCGGCAGTATCGAAGCCGCAGCACTGATGGCTCATTTCGACGACAGCCCTGATGCAGCCAAGAATCAGGCCATGATTGTAGCTCCGAAGAATGGCTACCTCAATAATCCCAGACTTATCGAGAATGATTTCATGAAAGGTCGTTATGGCGCCCCTCCCACGCGTAAAAAGGAATTCTCGCATGGTAGTAGCCAATGGTATGCCGAATGGCTGAAATGGTTGCATGGTGAGCCTGCTGATGTCAACCTGCTCAATAGTGCATACATCAACTGGCTGGGTGGTGTGCTCCGTTTCCACCAGGAAACCGATGGTCGCATCACAGTGGAACGTATGGAGCGAACAGTCCCTGAACAACTCCCTCTTACCGGACTCATCGGAGGTGTTTGTGGAGAAGTGCTCGGCTCCAAATACGAACTGGAGAAAAATAAGCAGAAAGTGAAGAAGCTCGCTGGCAAGAAAGTGATGAAAGTACTCAAGAGCATGAACTACACCGACGACACCATCCTCTCAATGGCCATTGCCGAGTGGCTGATGGATGATCCAGGACACAACAAAGAATCGCTCATCGACCTCTTCAAGCATTTCGGCAACCGATATCGTGTATACTCCTTCGGCAGGAAGTTCCGCAAATGGGTTGACTCCGACGACCGCACTCCCTATGGTGCCCCGACTAATGGCAGTGCCATGCGCGTAGCCCCAGTTGCCTGGTATGCAAAAACGCTCGATGAATGCCTTGCTCTTGCCAAGATTACCGCCGAAGTCACGCACAACTCCGAAGAAGGCATCCGTGGAGCCCAGGCAGTTGCAGCTGCCATCCTCCTCAATAGAACCGGTAAACCGAAAGCCGACATCAAGTCGTATATCGAGCAGACTTTCGGTTACGACCTGAACCGCACCACAGACGAGATACGCCCTGACTATCAGTTCGAGACTGCCTGTGACAAGAGCGTGCCCGAATCCATTATCTGTTTTCTTGAAGCCGACAGTTTCATGGATGCCGCCATCCGTGCCATCTCCCTTGGTGGCGATACCGACACGATGGCCTGCATAGCCGGCAACATCGCAGCTGCCACCATGCCTGTACCCAAAGACATAGCCGCCGCCTGTTATGACAAGCTCCCCCAAGAACTCCGCGAGATTCTCGACAGGTGGAATAGTTCTGTCGAAAAGCATCGAAAAACACGATAATTGATTTTTTATTTTAAATTCCCCCAACATTTCAAATTAAATCGTATATTTGCAATCAGAAAACAAATTATCCTCAATATGACCATAAAATATCTACCAGCCTATCAAGGAACGTGAGATATGGCGAGAGAAGAAATATCGTCTTGGGGCTAAGTTTAACGCTGTCAAGAGCAAAATAGAAAGGGCAATGCGGGAAGCGCAACCTTTCGATTCTTTGTATGCTGATTTCATCAAAACAGGAATGAAGTATTATAAGTGTGAGAACTCTGAATTGACAGATGAAACATTAATGTCCAAATTAGAGAAACAGTGGGAAGACTATAAGTCAGACGCAGTATCTTGGGCTGTTTATTACAAACAGGAGAAGAGGAGAGCTGCTGCGAGAGCAAGGTATGACAGCGAAAAAGCAAGAATTATTTATGAGACTGTAACGAAGCCAAGAATGCAGGCTAAAAAGCAAAAGATTATCGAACAGAAATTAGCTTTGCTCCATGAATACAAAGAGAAGTATGGCATTGAATGCAGGTTCATCTATGTTCACAGTCCATACGACCCTCACCATCGCTTTGTTGTTCCTGCCGTTAAGGAACAGGTGGTTTCCTTCTTTGCTCCTGACGGGTTCGACCATGATTTTTACGACAAGGCCATGAGACTCGTTTCCTATTTAAACGAACTGACCACCACCTATGGCAAGAGCAAAGTACAAAAAAAAGGCTCCCTACCAGATGAAGCGAACAAAGCCCTGTCAAAGCTATTAGGCGAACTCGGAATCGCTCGTCAATGGCAGGGAATATACAACGAGTCACAGCGCCAATATTTGAACAAGGGAGTTTATAAGGATGAAGTAGATATAAAACAAAAAAGATAGAAGAACAAGTTTATCCTGGACAAGTAAGTAAAGAACGGATAAGTTGTACTGTAAGGCAGGTTCCTAAGGGCATAGTATAACAAAAACACAAGCGACGGCCACCATTATCTGAGAAGAGGAGTCTTTTGATTCCTCTTCTTTTTTTGTTGGTTGCTATACGTATAAGAAGAAAGGATATGCTAAAATGATTGTTTAATTTTGCTGCCACAAATTATAAAAGAGATATATGAAAAAGCAAAAGACTATCAATCGTTACGATTCTCACAAAAGTGAGACCAAGCACACAAGAATTACTAAGGTCTATACGCGCGCGCACGCGAATATATGGGGGTGTCTTAAAACGCACTTGTTAACTCTTTGCAACATTCTACGGCTAACTAGCTGTCTCTCAATTATTTACACTTATTTGGCAGTGTGTATCCACTTTGACTACATTATCTCAAAATCCTCTTCTCTCGCGTTATCTACTTTAAATAATTCTTAAAAAAACAAAAATCAACAAAAAAAACTACGTTGAAATTAATGACTGACATTCAATCTACAATTGACGCTATGAGTCTTGACGAAATCAAACAGCGCCTGGCAGAGTATATGGCAGCCGACC
>Ga0256407_10009949_pt1 | contig 13465 bp, 13 predicted proteins | sample RumenRJG_04DNA_FD_193489 | JGI IMG/M metagenome (GOLD analysis project Ga0256407, IMG submission 193489) | Bovine rumen microbial communities from Lethbridge, Alberta, Canada - RJG_04 | ecosystem: Host-associated > Mammals > Digestive system > Stomach > Rumen | place: Canada: Alberta... | reverse complement strand
CTGACGGTCACCAGAATTTATGGAATGCTGACGTTTCACTGGAGAAAGATGGTATGGTGAGATAAATGAAATTAGAAAGGACGACATTTTCCAGTTATTCTCTCATAGTTCTATGCGGGCAAAATTGGTGAGATTCTCGTTGTAAATAAAAAAATCCCTCCAGCAAATACTGGGAGGATGGTAGGACTGCACTTGGTATGGGTAGTAATTATGAATTGTGACATATTGTGTGATAATTCATCTGCCAACCCAGAGCATTACGGTGTTTTTGCCCGTTTTGCCGCTACATTAGGCGCTTTTTAAGGTAGAAACGGCATAATTTTAGTGTTTAAATGCACTGTGAGACCATGTTGATGGTCCAGAAGAGCGTCCGAGAAGCGAAAATTAGAGTAAAAACTCGTTAAAAATGGACACTGTTCTGGGTTATCGAGTGGAGTCTCGGTTGTGCAGAATGGTTTAATAAATCCAAATCTTGATTATCTTATACACTTTGGAAATAGAAGTGTCAATAGTTGGTAGAAGGAAATTTTGGGCGAAAGCCTGTGAAAATAGATAAGAAAGTTAGAAGCGAGGAGTGGATAAAAAAATGAATAGAAAAATAGCTGTGGCTGGAACAGGATACGTTGGTTTGTCATTAGCAGTTCTGCTTGCACAGCACAATAAAGTTGTGGCCGTGGATGTAATTCCTGAAAAGGTCGAAAAGATAAATAAGGGCATCAGCCCAATTCAGGATGAATATATTGAGAAGTACTTGGCTGAGAAAAAATTGGATTTGGTTGCAACACTGGATGGAGAGAGTGCGTACAAGGACGCAGAATACGTCATCATCGCTGCTCCTACCAATTATGACTCTACTACTCAGTATTTCGATTGTTCCGCTGTGGAAGCTGTTATTGAGTTGGTTTTGAAAACCAATCCTAATGCGTGGATGGTTATTAAATCTACTATTCCTGTGGATTATACAGAGAAGGTTAGAGCGAAATATGGTACAGATAAGATTTTGTTTAGTCCAGAATTTTTAAGAGAGAGTAAGGCGTTGTACGATAACCTTTATCCTTCAAGGATAATAGTGAGCTGCGATGAAGCAAGTAGAGCCGCTGCTGAAGAATTCGCTGGCCTGCTTGTGGAAGGTGCAATTGCTGAGAACATACCAGTCCTCCACATGGGATTCACTGAAGCAGAAGCAGTTAAACTATTTGCTAATACATATCTCGCACTCCGCGTTTCTTACTTCAACGAACTTGATACATATGCTGAGATGAAGGGGTTGGACACAGAAGCCATTATCAATGGCGTAGGGTTAGACCCTCGTATTGGCTCTCACTACAACAACCCAAGCTTCGGTTATGGTGGGTATTGTCTTCCTAAAGACACTAAGCAATTATTAGCAAACTACGCTGACGTACCTCAGAACATGATGTCAGCAATCGTTGAATCTAATAGAACGAGAAAAGATTTCATTGCTGATCAGGTTCTGAAGATGGCTGGTGGTAATTCTTATAGCGGAGGATATGTTGGAGAAAAGGAAGTTATTGTTGGCGTGTATAGACTCACCATGAAGAGCAATAGTGACAATTTCCGTCAATCTGCAATCCAGGGCGTTATGAAGAGAATTAAGGCCAAGGGAGCAACGGTTATTATTTACGAACCAACTCTCGAAGATGGTAGCACTTTCTTCGGAAGTAAGGTCGTTGGTGATATAGAAAAATTTAAACAGATGAGCCAGGTTATTATCGCTAATAGGTATAGCGATGAGCTGGAAGATGTAAAAGAAAAAGTTTACACAAGAGATATTTTTAAGAGGGATTAAAAACATAGGTATCAACTGGCCGAGTGCTAGATGAGGATAAAGAACAATTAATTAAAAGGAGACAAAGATTTATGAAGAAAGCATTGATTACAGGTATTACCGGTCAGGACGGTTCATACTTAGCAGAGTTCTTATTAGAAAAAGGATATGAAGTTCACGGCATTACCCGTCGTGCTTCTATTTCAAATACATCTCGTATCGATCATTTTATGGGAAAGATTACATTACACGATGGTGATTTATCTGACTCATCTTCTTTAATTCGTATTATTAGCATCGTTCAGCCTGATGAAATCTACAACTTAGCAGCACAAAGCCATGTTCAGGTTTCTTTTGATGTGCCTGAATATTCTGGCGATGTGGATGCGCTTGGTGTGCTTCGTATTCTTGAAGCTTGCCGTATTCTCGGTATTGAAAAGAAGGTTAGAGTTTATCAGGCATCTACTTCTGAACTTTACGGTAAGGTTGAAGAAGTTCCACAGAAGGAAACTACACCGTTCCATCCTTACTCTCCATATGCTGTAGCAAAACAGTATGGTTTCTGGATTGTGAAGGAATATCGTGAAGCTTATGGCATGTTCGCCGTAAACGGCATTCTGTTCAACCATGAATCTGAACGTCGTGGTGAAAACTTCGTAACCAGAAAGATTACTCTTGCTGCTGGTCGTATTGCAGAAGGCATTCAGGATCACCTTGAACTTGGCAACATGGACTCTCTTCGTGACTGGGGTTATGCAAAAGACTACGTTGAATGCATGTGGTTAATTATGCAGCAGGAAACTCCTGATGATTTCGTTATTGCAACCGGTGTACAGCACACTGTTCGTGACTTCACTGAAAAAGCATTTGCAGCAAATGGAATTACTATCCGTTGGGAAGGTGCTGGTATTGATGAAAAGGGTTATGACGCAGAAACGGGCAAGATGCTTGTTTGTGTAAATCCTCAATGGTTCCGTCCTACAGATGTAGATAATCTTTGGGGTGATCCTACTAAGGCGAAGACAGTCCTTGGTTGGAATCCTCAGACTACAACATATGAGCAGTTAGTTGAAATCATGGCTAAGCATGACCGTAAGCTTGCAAAAAAAGAAAAAGCAATGATGGAGGCATAATCGTCGTGATGGAGAAGAATGCAAAAATCTATGTTGCTGGACATAGAGGAATGGTTGGCTCAGCGATTGTAAGAGAACTTGAAAGGCAGGGCTATACGAACATTATAACTAGAACACATAAAGAACTGGATTTAACAAGACAAGACCAGGTTGAGAAGTTCTTTGAAGAAGAAAAGCCTGAATATGTATTCCTTTCAGCAGCTAAGGTTGGTGGCATTATTGCTAACCAGAGCGCATTAGCTGATTTCATGTATGACAACATGATTCTTGAGATGAATGTCATCCACAGTGCATGGAAGAATGGCTGCAAGAAGGTTGAATTCCTTGGCTCTAGCTGTATTTATCCTAAAATGGCACCTCAGCCAATGCCAGAGTCTTGCCTTCTTACCTCTTCACTCGAACCTACCAATGAAGCTTATGCTTTGGCAAAAATCAGTGGTTTGAAATACTGTGAGTATCTGAACAAACAGTATGGCACAGATTATATTTCCGTAATGCCTACCAATCTTTATGGGCCAAACGACAACTATCATCCTACACACTCACATGTGTTACCGGCTTTGATCCGCCGCTTCCATGAAGCTAAAGAGAGTGGTGCTACCACAGTTACTTGCTGGGGTGATGGTAGTCCGTTAAGAGAGTTCTTATACGTTGATGACCTTGCAAATCTGTGTGTGTTCCTGATGAACAACTACAGTGGAAACGAGACTGTAAATGCAGGTACCGGTAAGGAACTTACCATTAAAGAGCTTACGGAGCTTGTTGCTAAAGTAATTGGTTATACAGGCAAGATTGAGTGGGATACTACAAAACCTAATGGTACTCCAAGAAAATTGCTTGATGTTTCTAAGGCTACAAACCTCGGTTGGACATATAAGACAGAGCTTGAAGATGGTATTAGATTGTCCTATGAGGACTTCCTAAATAATCCGATGAGAGCTGAGAGATAAAAATTATAGTGGTCACCATGCCACAAGGAAGAAGAACAATATGAATATAGTTTTATTATCCGGTGGTTCAGGTAAAAGACTGTGGCCACTTTCGAATGATATTAGATCAAAACAGTTTATAAAGATTTTCAAAAAAGAAGATGGCTCTTATGAATCAATGGTTCAAAGAGTCTATAACCAGATTAAAAAGGTTGACGCAGATGCAACGGTAACCATTGCTACATCTAAAACACAAGTATCTGCTATCCACAATCAACTTGGAGATGGTGTGGGCATTTCTGTAGAACCTTGCAGAAGAGACACATTCCCAGCAATCGCACTGGCTACAGCATATCTTGTGGATGTGCTTGGTGTTGATGAGAATGAATCTGTAGTTGTTTGTCCTGTAGACCCTTATGTGGAAGAGGACTACTTTGAAGCTTTGAAGATGCTCGGAGAACAAGCTGATAAAGGCGAAGCAAATCTAGTCTTGATGGGTATTGAGCCTACATATCCGTCTGAGAAGTACGGCTACATCATTCCAAAATCTGCTGACCACACAGCGATGGTTTCCACATTTAAGGAAAAACCTACTGAGGAAATTGCTAAAGAATACATTGCTCAGGGAGCACTTTGGAATGGTGGTGTGTTTGCATACAAGCTTAAGTATGTAATGGAAAGAGCACACGAGCTTATTGATTTTGTTGACTATCAGGATCTTTTCAACAAATATGACACGCTTACTAAGATTTCTTTCGACTACGCTGTTGTTGAACATGAAGAGAATATTCAGGTTCAGAGATTTGCGGGTCAGTGGAAAGACCTTGGTACTTGGAACACTTTAACTGAGGCAATGGAAGAAAATATCATAGGCAAAGGTACTATGAATGATACCTGCTCTGATGTTCACATTCTTAATGAACTGGATGTACCGGTGCTTGCCATGGGACTTCACGATGTGGTTATCTCTGCATCTGCTGAGGGAATTCTTGTTTCTGATAAAGATCAGTCTTCTTACATCAAACCATTTGTCGACAAGTTTGAGCAGCAGATTATGTTTGCTGAGAAGTCTTGGGGTAGCTATAAGGTAATGGATGTTGAAGAAGAGAGTATGACTATCAAGGTAACTCTTAATCCAGGGCACTCCATGAATTACCACAGCCACAAGAATCGTGATGAGGTGTGGGTTGTACTTGTTGGCGCTGGTAAGACAATCGTTGATGGCTATGAACAGACTGTTAAGGCCGGTGATGTAATCACAATGAGTGCAGGTTGCAGACATACTGTAATTGCAGATACTGAACTTAAGCTTATCGAGGTTCAGCTAGGTAAAGAGATTAATGTAAATGATAAGCAGAAGTTTGAGCTGGAATATTAATGAATAGGAATTGGAGGCTTTAAATTGAATAAACCATTTTTATTAAAACCTTCTGCGAAGGATTACCTCTGGGGTGGAAACAGGCTTAATGATGAATTTGCCAAAGAAATAGAGTTAGCACCTCTCGCAGAAACATGGGAATGTTCAACACATCCAGATGGTCCTAGTTTTGTAGCAACCGGTGAATATAAAGGTAAAACTTTAACTGAAGTATTGAAAAATCACCCGGAATTTTTAGGTTCACATCCAAAGACAAAGGGTGAACTTCCAATTCTTATTAAATTTATAGATGCTAAGAATGATCTTTCTGTTCAGGTTCATCCAACTGATGAATATGCAAATGAACATGAAAATGGTCAACTTGGGAAAACTGAGATGTGGTATGTGTTGGATGCCGACAAGGATGCAAGCCTTGTATACGGCCTATCTCATTCCACGGATAAAGAAGTAATTAAAGAAGCAATAGAGAGTGGTACTGTTGAAAAGTATCTTCAGAAAGTACCGGTCAAGAAAGATGATGTTTTCTTCATCGAGGCTGGAACTATTCACGCCATTGGTGCTGGTGCCCTTATTGCTGAGATTCAAGAAAACTCCAATCTTACCTACCGTATGTATGACTACAACAGAGTAGGTAAGGATGGAAAGAAAAGAGAATTGCATATCGAAAAGGCACTTGATGTAGCAAATCTCAATGGTATGTCAGTACCAAAGCAACCATTAAGAGTCTTGAAATATAGACAAGGTGTGGCAAGTGATCTTTTATCACGCTGTAAGTATTTTGAGGTTTACAGGATGATTGTGAACACTGAAAGAAGACAGATTGTTCATTATCAATCTGATGAAATAAGCTTCAGAGTACTTCTTTGTGTCAATGGATGCGGATCAGTCAAGTTTGCTGGTGAAGTGCTGGATGTATATAAGGGCGACTGTATTTTTGTACCTGCAGATTCAGTAGAACTTACACTCCATGGCAAGATGCAGTTCCTAGATGTCAGAGGTTAATGTATGTGGAAGGTTAATAACACAGAAAAGCTGATTGAAAATAGATGGCTTACTGTCAGAAAAGAAAGTGTTGATTTGCCAAACGGTGAACATATAGAGGATTTTTACTCTGTAACCATTCCAGATGCCGCTGCGATTGTTGCGTTAACTGATGATAAGAAAATTGTACTAAAGAAAGAATACAAGCACGCCACGGGAGAAGAGTTAATTGAAGTACCTGCTGGTATGTTTGAACTAGAAGAAAATGATGGACTGATAGTAGCTAAAAGAGAGTTGTTTGAGGAAACCGGATATGTATCCGATGAGTGGAAGTATCTCGGTGATACCGTTGAGAGTTCATCAAAATTAACGAATAGGATGCATATCTACTTGGCGATGAATTGTAAAAAGGTTGCTGAGCAGAATTTAGATAAAACAGAAGAATTAGATGTGATAGTCGTACCATTTGAGAAAGCTATTGAAATGGTGATGACCAATGAAATCAACTGCAACAGTTCAGCACATGGAATACTGAAGGTTGCGAGGAAGTTAGGATTGTAAATATGAATTATAGAGAAGAGTATGAACGTTGGCTTGAACTTGCCAATGATGAAATGAAAGAGTTATTGAGAGACTACAGTGAAAAGGAAATAGAAGATTCCTTCTACCGTAATCTTGCCTTTGGTACTGGTGGACTTAGAGGAACCATTGGTGCGGGTACAAATAGAATGAATGTTCACACTGTGGGTAAGGCAAGCCAAGGCTTAGCGGACTATTTGGTTAAGAATAATGACAACCCTTCAGTAGTTATCGGTTTTGATAGCAGAATTAAGTCTGATGTGTTTGCCAAAGTAGCGGCAGAAGTGTTCAGTGCTAATGGTGTAAAAGTCTACTTGTGGCCTGAACTTAATCCTGTTCCTACAGTATCCTTTGCAACAAGATATCTTCATGCATCTGCTGGTGTAATGATTACTGCTTCACACAATCCGAGTAAGTATAACGGATACAAAGTTTATGGTGCTGATGGATGTCAGATTACCACAGAAGCCACTGCAGAAATTCTAGCAGAAATTGAAAAGCTTGATATCTTTGCTGATGTAAAGAGTGGAACAGGGGAAACAATAGAAGAAATCAAGCCAGAAGTGCTTACAGCTTTTATTGAAGAGGTCAAAGGACAGTCTGTTCTCTACGGAGAAGAAGTTGATAAAAATGTGGCTATTGTTTATAGCCCCCTGAATGGTACAGGATATATTCCTGTTACACGTACTCTTTCTGAGATGGGGTATACCAATATCACATTAGTTGACGAGCAGAGATTACCTGATGGAAATTTTCCAACATGTCCTTATCCAAATCCTGAAATCAAAGAAGCGTTAGCTTTAGGATTGGAATACTGCAAGAAGTACAACGCTGATTTAATGCTTGCAACAGATCCAGACTGCGACCGTGTAGGCATTGCTGTTAAAGATAAGAATGGTGAGTATCAGTTGCTTTCCGGTAATGAAGTAGGACTTCTCCTTCTTGATTACATATGCTCGCAAAGAGTGAAACACGGAAAGATGCCAGAAGATCCTGTGATGGTCAAAACGATTGTTACGATGGATTTAGGTGAGCGAATAGCTGCTCATTATGGTGTGCGTACCATTGATGTTCTTACAGGTTTCAAGTTCATCGGAGAACAGATTGGATATCTTGAAAAGACAGGTAAAGCTGATAGTTATATCTTTGGTTTTGAGGAGTCTTACGGATACCTTTCTGGTTCTTATGTGAGAGATAAGGATGGCGTTAATGGCGCATACATGATTTGCGAAATGTTCAGCTACTACAAGACGCAAGGTGTAAGCCTGTTAGAGAAGCTGGATGAGATTTATAGAGAGTACGGTTACTGCCTGAATACACTCCATTCTTTTGAGTTTGACGGTGCTGCAGGTTTTACCAAGATGCAGGAAATCATGAAAGAGTTCCACAAGGGACTTGATGTAATTGGCGGTAAGAAGGTAATCGAAACACTTGATTACAGCAAGGGATTGAATGGCCTGCCTAAATCAGATGTTCTGAAGTATATGCTTGAGGGTAACTGTTCCGTGGTTGTAAGACCGTCTGGTACTGAGCCTAAGTTGAAAACTTATATTAGCGTGAGTGCAGAGAATAAAGAAGAAGCCGAAAAGCTTGAAACTGTAATGGTTGAAGAACTGAAGAAGTATTTTAAATAAACAGGGGATAAGTCGATGAATAGTAACTGGTTTAAATTGATAATGAAGCTAACAAAAGTTCAATATGGTAAAAACCTTCTTCTTAAAGGAGTTCCAGTTATATTCAATAAGAGTGGTGCTAAATTGACCATTGGAAATAATGTTACTATTAAAAGTTCGTTCCTTTCAAATTTGGTTGGATTATACAGCAGAACAATAATTGTTACGAGGGCTGCAGGGGCTGAAATATCTATTGGTAATAATGTTGGAATCTCAGGAGCAACCATTTATGCTCGCAAAAAAATTGTAATTGGTGATAATACAGCTATTGGAGGAAATTGCAAGATTCTTGATAATGATTTCCACCCAATTGAATTTGAAACAAGAAATAAATTGTTACAAGATCTAAATGGTGGCGATTCTGACTTAGTTCCAACGAAAGATATTGTTATTGGTAAAAACTGTTTCATAGGTTGCAATACGATAATTCTAAAAGGAACAGTCCTTGGGGAAGGCTGTGTTGTTGGTGCCGGTGCTGTGGTTTCTGGAAAGTTTGAGCCTAACTGTGTGATTGCAGGAAATCCAGCTAAAGTCATTCGCAAATTGGAGGTTAGTTGATGTCAAAGAAAAGAATACTTATATTCGCGCATTACTATGCTCCCGATACTGCTTCTACCGGTCAGATTTTAAAAGATCAGGCAGAAGGGATGCTTGATGAGTTTGATGTAACAGTAATTTGCGTAGTGCCTTCATACACAGGCAAAATAGAAGAGAAATATAAAACACAAAGATACTATTTTGAAGAATTAAATGGTGTAAAGATTATTCGAATTCGCGTGCCAGAATTCTCTAAAGCTAATAAAGTTAGCCGCGTAAAGAATATTATTTCTTATTTTTTTGGAGCCGTTGGTGCTGCAATGAAAGCAGGAAAACAGGATTATGTTTTTACTATTTCTCAACCTCCAATTTTAGGTGGATTGCTTGGTGCTATTGGGAAGTGGCTGAAACGTGCAAAGATGGTTTATTGTATTCAGGACTTTAATCCTGAGCAGATTATGGCTGTGAATTATAGCTCTAATAAAATGCTATTGAATCTAATGATGACACTTGATAAATTTTCGTGCAGACAGTCTGATTTAGTTATTACTGTTGGTCGCGACTTAGTTCAGACTTTTAAAAAAAGATTTAACGGTAAGAACGTACCTAATCATGTAATGATAAACAATTGGATTGATGAAAAAGAGGTTTATCCTCTTCCTTCGGATAATGAAGGCGTGGTTGAATTTAAGAAAAAATATGGACTAGAAGATAAATTTGTCATTATGTATTCAGGAAATATAGGCCTTTATTATGATTTGGAAAATATCATGAAGGTTATAGAAAAATTTAAGCCTGGAACGAGATGTGCTGATGGGAGAGAAGTTGTATTTGCGTTTGTAGGGGCTGGATCTGTTTTAGATAAGCTGAAAGAATATAAAGAAAAAAAACAAATGTCTAATGTGGTGTTTATTCCCTACCAACCTAAAGGAGAGCTTATCTATAGCCTTAATGCGGGTGATGTTCATTGGTGTGTAAACGCAAAAGGAATTAAGGGGGTTAGCTGCCCATCTAAAGCTTATGGAATTATGGCGGCAGGAAAACCAATTATTGGTGTCCTTGAAGAGGGAACGGAGATTAGGGAACTAATTGAAGAATGCGGTTGTGGTAAGTGCTGCGAGCCTGGTGAATATGATAATGTTTTAAACATTGTTGACTGGTTTATTAACAATGCTAATTCAAATCTGGTTATTAAAATGAATAATAATGGACGAATGTGCTTAGAAAGTAAATTGGCAAGAAACATAAGTATAAAAAAATATTTGAAAGTTATAAAGGAACTTTAAGCAAAGAGTAAAATAATATGCAGATGCTTTGGATAGGATGCTTGGAAAGCGATGAGGAATTTAAAAATAAGGCCCAAAAGGGTTATAGTTTGGCCTCAGCACAAGTGTCTCAGCAAAATCTCATAAAGGGAATAGAACAGGTAAGTGGATGTATTTTTGACTCTATTAATGGAAGCGTATTGCCTCCGTACCCGATATATGAAGATCGGATAATTAAAACCGTTGTATGGAGCCATTTTGGTAGTGCTTTTGATATAAGCGTAGGATATAAGAACGACAAGTACATAAACCGAATTAATTGCAAAAATGCAATGCTTGCAGCAGCAAAAGAATGGGTCGATAAAAGATATCAAGATGGAGAATTGAAGGTGCTAGTCTATTCAATGAGATCGGCCCCGATGACAACGGCTTGTTACATAAAAAAGAGAATTCCGAAGGCAAAGATATATTTGATTGTAACCGATCTTCCTCAGTTTATGGATTTGGGTCAAAGTAAATTGAAGGCTGTCTTAAAAAAAATTGATTGGATTTTCATAAAAAAAATGCAGAAGAAGTTCGATGGCTTTATTTTATATGCGAGCAAGATGGCAGAGTACCTTAATATTCCGGATGAAAAATGGATGCTTATGGAAGGCAGCTATGATGCCAAAGAAACTTTTAATACGACATTAATAAGTAAGAAAAAAACAGTGATGTATTCGGGTAAGTTAGATAAAGAATATGGTATTCATATGTTGTTAGATGCATTTATGGAGATAAGGAATAGAGATATTGAGTTATGGCTTACTGGCGGTGGCAATGCGGAGGAATACATAAAGGCCTGTGCATCAAAAGACGATCGAATAAAGTACTACGGCTTTTTGCCAAGTCGAGCTGATGTTTTGACTTTGCAACAGCAAGCATCTTTGCTAGTAAATATGAGGCTGCCGTCTGAACCAGCTTCCGCGTATTGCTTTCCATCAAAGTTATTCGAGTATATGGCCACAGGAATCCCTGTATTGAGTTTTAAGCTTGAAGGTATCCCAGAGGAATACTATCAATACCTATTTGTTGTTGAACACGAAAACAAGAAATCTTTGAGGTCAGCGATAGTTCATGCATTGAGTGGGCAAAATGCTCTTGCAAATGATGCAAGGATGTTCATTAAAAATGAAAAAACAAGTATCAAGCAAGCAGAAAGGATTTTAAAATTCATTGATGCTATAGATAAATAGAGTGAATGGGTATTTCCCTTTACTGACTAAGAAGACTGATTTTTTTAGTGTCGAAATCTGTAGAACACATGCTTTCATTTATATACTGTATTGTTTTTATCTGTATATCTAACGATAATGGTAATGTTTGTCATAATATAAATCTTGTGCTAAATAATCGAAAGGAATAATACGATAGCTATGAATAGAGAACTAGCCCCCGTTGTTTTGTTTACATATAACAGACCAGAGCACACTAAGAAAACACTTGAAGCTCTAACAAATAATTATTTGGCCAGTGATAGTATATTATATGTTTTTTCAGATGCTGCGAGAAACGAAAAGGATGAGAAAAAAGTTGAAGAAGTGCGAGAAGTTATTTCGCACATAGAAGGATTTAAAAAAGTTGAATGTATTTTACAAGTAAACAACAAAGGACTGGCAAACTCTATTATTGATGGAGTTTCAAAAATTATAGCGAAACACAAAAAAGTGATTGTACTTGAAGATGATCTGATAACATCTAAAATGTTTTTATATTTTATGAACGATGCATTGGATACATACAAAAGTCGGGAACAAATATGGTCGATTAGCGGATATCACCCGCCGATTACGTTACCTAGTACTTATAAAGAAAGTGTATATTTATCTTTTCGGGGATCAAGCTGGGGCTGGGCTACTTGGGCTGACAGATGGAATACCATTGATTGGAATACGGAAAATTATAAGTATTTTTTACTTCATCCTTTAGACGTATATAAATTGAGTCGAGGCGGATGCAATTTGGTTAAAATGCTTCAAGATTGCATTAATAAGAAGAACAATTCATGGGCTGTGCGCTCTTGTTATGCACAGGCTCTCCAAGATAGATATACGGTTTACCCAACGAAGTCACTTGTAAAGAGTATAGGGACTGATGGTAGCGGCACAAATTTTACTTTGATGGAAAAGCGATTTGATTGTGAAATACAAAATTGTTTTCTATATGATTTAAAATCGAATATCGCTCCGAACCCAACTGTCATTAAGGTTTTTAAGAGTTTTTTTGATATATCGATTGTTCGGTATTTAAAAAGAAAAATAAGGAGATAAAAGTGATTTATAGTCTATTTCAACGTTTGTTAAAACAATCTCCGAGAAAATTGTTTGTTTTAATATATAACATACCAAGAATGTTGATTAAGAAGTGTTTTCATCCAAGTAAATTTCATGCATCTTTAATACAAAATATTAGCCCATCAACTGAAATTGCTTGTGAAGGTGGAATAATGATTTTGCATCACAGTATTTTTACTCGAAATAATGTTTCGTTTCGGGTGAATACTGGGGGAAATTTAGAGATTGGTACGTCCTTTTTTAATGCTAATTGTTCCATTATGTGTATGAAGAAAGTGATTATAGGAGATAATTGCTTATTTGGGCCGAATGTTGTTGTAGTGGATGATGATCATGATTATAAATCACCTGGCCTACTAAGAGGATGCAATTTTTTAACAGATGAGATAATAATTGGAAACAATGTTTGGATTGGTGCTAATGTCGTTGTTTTGAGAGGCACGTATATTGGTGATAACTGTGTGGTTGGAGCAGGGTGTATTGTTAAAGGAAAATATGAAGAGGATACAGTTATTACCCTACAAAATCGAGAAGTTAAAACCAAAAAAATACTATATCGTGCAAAAGGTGAGTTTTCGGAAAGGAATAAAATAGAGGAATGACAAATATGAAAGGCATTATATTAGCTGGCGGTGCAGGCACAAGATTATATCCGTTAACGATGGTTACAAGCAAGCAGTTATTACCTGTATATGATAAACCGATGATTTATTATCCTTTATCCACATTAATGCTTGCAGGTATAAAGGATATTCTTATTATTTCAACACCTGAGGACACGCCAAGATTTGAATTATTTCTGGTGAATATCAGAATTATTACGAGAAGATGTATGGAAATAGGTAACAAGCAACTATTGTAGAGAATG
>Ga0256407_10009947_pt1 | contig 13467 bp, 14 predicted proteins | sample RumenRJG_04DNA_FD_193489 | JGI IMG/M metagenome (GOLD analysis project Ga0256407, IMG submission 193489) | Bovine rumen microbial communities from Lethbridge, Alberta, Canada - RJG_04 | ecosystem: Host-associated > Mammals > Digestive system > Stomach > Rumen | place: Canada: Alberta... | reverse complement strand
GTTCATAGCCTTTCCGACTACCTGCATGCAAGGTGCTTCATTTATGATTCTGGAGACAAGATTTCGCATAAGAGCGGAATCATCACAAACCATGACAGACAAGGTCTCATAATTCGGATCAGTACTTTCCATATGTCAATTTCCCGTTTAACAGTGCCTAAAACAGCTTAAAAACACTCAGGCACTAAATATTTTTCTGATACAGACAAGCCCAGTCAGTCTTAAGGAATTCAAATTTTGTATCCATTCCAAACAAAGACTCTGAGTGACCAATAAATAGATAAGAATGACTGGCCATGGAATTCCAGAAACGGTTTAATACAACAAGCTGAGCCGGCTCATCAAAGTAAATCATTACGTTTCTGCAGAAAATCACATCAAGATTCCTCATCCCCGAATCGTTTTTCAGGTTGTGGTAGTCAAACTTAACACAATCCATGATTTCCTTGTTCACCTGGTAGCCGCCGGCAGATTTTGTAAAATACTGCTGAAGATAATCCGGAGGAATTCCATCAATCTTATTGTCAGCATAGAATCCGGTCTGACCGACCATAAGCGACTTTAAGGAAATATCCGATGCCGTAACCTGAAATTTGTATCCCGCCGGAAGAATTCTTTTAAGAATCATGGCGATTGTATAAGGCTCTTCACCAGTTGAACAACCGGCACTCCAAACCCTTACAGTCGTATCCCCAGATTTTCTTTTTTCTTCCAGAACATGAGGAATTACATATTTTTCCAGAGCATCGAAGTGAGGCTGATTTCGGAAGAAGCGTGTAAGGTTCGTTGTTACCGAATCAAGCATCTTCTTCATTTCCTCGTGGTCTGACATGATGAGATTATAATACTCGTCTACAGACTCAATCTTCTTTTCCCTGAGAATCTCTTTTATACGGCTGTCCAAAATCGGACGGTTTGTAGCAGAGAATGTTATTCCGCTTTCGTCATAAATGGTCTTGCGGAAACGTTCAAAATCTGCATCATTTAATGTATCAAGCATATAATGGTATTATAAACCCGTAATTTTCAGTTGTAAATAAATTTTCTTTTAGAAATTCAATCTGAAGGCTTCCGGCCCCTGTTTTAAGATGAATTTCTGCAGCCATCATAAATCCGCATAAAATCATATATTTTGTAAGTTTGCCACGTTAAGTATGTCCTATCTCATTGACTAAAATCGGCAATAATGAAAAAATACATCGTTATGAGTAAGTACATTCTAGTAACCAGCGGAGTTTGTTCTTCATTAGGAAAAGGTGTTGCAGCAGCAACTATTGGAAGCCTCATGGAAGGTTATGGGCTTAATATATCCATGATCAAATGTGATCCTTACATTAACGTAGATGCAGGAAACATCAGTCCTTTCCAGCACGGCGAAGTATATGTAACGGAAGATGGGGCAGAAACAGACCTTGACCTCGGTAATTTCAGCCGCTTTACTAGCATTAACATTACAAACGATAACTGTATCACAATCGGAAAAGTTTACGATCAGGTTATCAGAAACGAACGCGCAGGCCGCTACAACGGACGTACAGTTCAGGTCATTCCTCATATCACAGACGAAATAAAACGCAGAATCCTTACAATCGGCGCAAAATCAAATGCAGATGTAGTAATCGTAGAAATCGGCGGAACAGTCGGAGACATTGAATCCATTCCGTTCCTTGAATCTGCACGCCAGCTTATCCATGAACTTGGAAAAAATGATGTATGTACAGTTCACCTTTCCCTCATTCCTGTAATTACGGGCGGGGAACTTAAATCAAAGCCAACACAGCATTCCGTAAAGCAGCTTCAGGAAGCCGGAATTCAGCCGGACATCCTTTTGTGCCGTTGCGAAAAGGAAATTGAAGCAGACATGCGCAAAAAGCTTGCACTTTTCTGCAACGTTTCAACAGACGCCGTATTTGCTTCATCAAATATCGAAAAATCAATCTATGAATTGCCGGTTCTTTTCCACAAGGAAGGAATTGACAAGGCAATAATCAAAAAGCTTGCATTAAAGACTGACGCACCTAACGCAAATATCCGTCAGTGGACGGCATTCCTTAACAAGCTGAACGATGAAGGTCCGTCTGTAACAATTGCCATGGTCGGAAAAAAAGACTATCTGGACGAATGCTACAAGTCTGTACGAGAATCTCTTTTCCACGCCGCAATAACTTCTTACGGAGCAAAGCTTGAAATCCGCAAGATTGACGCAGAAACACTTGAAGGCGGAGAAAAGCTTTCTTCTGCATTTGAAGGCGTTGACGGAATCGTAATTCCAGGAAACTACGGACAGCGCGGATTCCTTGGACTTCTTGCAACTGTAAAATATGCACGCGAAAACAACATTCCTTACCTTGGAATTGACCTTGGAATGCAGCTTATGCCTATTGAAACTGCACGTTCCCTTATGGGCTGGGATGATGCCGACAGTACGGAATTCATCCAGAACTGCGAACACGCAATAATCAGCCTGCCGGAAGAACAGGCCGGACTTTCTGCTTCGGGACTCATGCAGCTTGGTGCGCAGACCGTAAAAATTTCAAAGGGTACAAAACTTCATGACGCATACAAGAAGACAACTGTTGTAGAACGTCACCGCAACAAATACACATTTGACCGTAAATATGCCGCAGCAATGGAAGAACACGGACTTCTGTCATGTGCTGTTTCTGAGCTGGACAAACATACAGAAGCCTTTGAATGGACAAATCACAAATGGGGCGTAGGTGTTCAGTATCATCCAGAATTCGTTTCCCGCCCTACACGTCCGCATCCGCTCTTTACGGCATTCATAGGAGCTGCCTTAAACCGCTGATGAAAACCGCATTCTTACTGATTCCGGCTGTCCTGCTTTGCGGATGCTCGCTTAAGTACGGAACAACTTATCAGGACGAATCAAATGTGCCGGAATTTATTTTTACAGATGCAACCTTCACAAAATATGAGGACGACGCAAAAAAATTAAACCTTTCTGCGTCAGTCCTTGAGCAGTATTCAAAGGGAAACTCAATGTATGCAAAGGACGTTTCCTTTCAGCTTTATAAAAAGGACGGCACTGTAGAAACAGAAGGTTCATGCGGACTTCTGGCAGCAAATTCAGACGACGAGCAGTACACTCTGTTTGACGGAATAACAATTAAAAACGACGAAGAAGACCTTCTCGTTTCTGCAGACACGCTCAGATGGAACGGTAAATCCGAACAGCTTACAAGCAGCAGAAACGACATGGTTTCAATAAAAAAAGGAAAAACATCCCTTCACGGTTCAGGTTTTTCTGCCAGTGCCGTAAGCAAGAAATTTTCATTTACAGGCGTAATTACCGGCAATTTTTCTGATGAAGAGGAAAAGCCTGTTTCATCTGACGAAAATAAAAGCATGCATAACGGGGAGGAATTAAATGAAAACTGAACTTCTTAAAAAAATCCCCGCACTTCTGCTTTTACTGACCTGCACACAGCATATCAGCGCTGAAAAAATCACTTTTTCTGCAAATTCCTTATCTGGAACAATAGGCAGCAAGTCTGACTCAACAACGATGGAAGGCGATGCCTACGTCCTTACGGAATCCATGGAAATTTCTGCTGATTCCATAAGCATGTCCGGAAAAGATTTCCGCTACATAGAAGCAAGCGGTTCCATTAAAGGCAAAAACATGGAATCTGAACTGGAATTTACATGTGGAAAGCTTCACTACGACCGGGAAACAAAAATTGCAAAGCTGAGTGAAGACGTAACCCTTATTGACCAGAAAAACGACGTAAACGCAAAAGCCCAACTTATTGAATACAACCAAAACACAGATATTGCCATAATCCAGATTGGGATTGAACTTACTCAGAAAGACAACGTGTGTAAGGGTGCCTATGCAGTTTACCGCAAGGCTGAACAGAAGCTGGAACTTTCGGGAAATGCCCAGATAAAACAGGGAGACGATACTTTCCGCGCACAGGAAATTACACTTGACCTTGATTCACAGGAAATCATTCTTGACGGACGCGTAAAAGGTTCTGTAACAGACGAACGCAAATCTTCTAAAGACGAAAACCCTTCGGAAGAACCTGAAAGCGGCTCCCCGGACAGAGAAGATAAACCCGACCCCCCGGAGAAAAAAGCAGATGAGTGATCAGATTGAAACATCAGAAAATACAAAAACCGCAGAAAACTCAAATATCCATACGCTGCGTGTTTCCAGCCTGTTTAAAAGCTTCGGACGCAAAAGCGTTGTAAAGGGAATCGACTTTAAAATGCAGACCGGTGAGGTACTTGGTCTTCTGGGACCAAACGGAGCCGGAAAAACCACAACTTTCTACATGATTGTAGGATTTTACCAGCCTACGGCAGGAGACATCTTTCTTGATGAAGAACAGATTACCCCTCTTCCGATGTTCAAGCGCGCAAGAAAAGGAATTTCATATCTTCCGCAGGAACCGAGCGTATTTAAAAAGCTCACTGTAGAAGAAAACATCTGGTCAATTCTTGAAACAAGGCAGGACCTTACAAAGGCTGAAAAAAAACAGCGCCTTGAAGAACTTATTGAAGAGTTTGCAATCGGAAGAATCCGCAAGCAGTACGCCTTTACGCTTTCCGGCGGTGAACGACGCCGAACAGAAATTGCGCGTTCCCTTGCAATTGAACCTAAATTCCTGCTTCTGGACGAACCTTTCGCCGGAATTGACCCTATTGCAGTTGCCGACATCAAGCACATGATCGGACTTCTTGCAAAACGCGGAATCGGAATCCTTATCACAGACCACAACGTACGCGACACTCTTGAAATCACTGACCGCGCACTTATTGTTTCCAGCGGACAGATTTCTATTCAGGGGTCACGGGATGAAATACTGAATTCTGAACTTGCACGCGAAATATACCTTGGAAAAGATTTTTCAATGTAAGCAGAATTCTGTAATTCGGAAAAAAGCAATACAACGCACATTCAGAAAAAATCCGGCGCCGGCATGGAAGGGGCGCAGAGCGCGTGCGAACGAAGTGAGCACCGACCGTGAGGGTAGCCCTGGAACGGCGGTTTGCAAAGGAATTCGCCTGAGTTATCCAATCTAATTTGACAATATATTTTCCATAGTGTAGAATTATATTTGAATTATTCTATATAAGCACAAGGAGATAAATTAATGCCACCATTTATTTGGTTACCACTGTTCCTTGCTGCCGGAATTGTTCTTGGATGGATTACTCGCTGGCTGTATGCCAGATTTCAACTATCTGCGTCAGAACAAAAAGCTGAACGTGTTAAACAGGATGCAATTAAAGAAGCTGAAGCTCAGAAAAAAGAAATTTTGCTAAATGCAAAAGATGAACTCATTCGTGAACGAAACCAGCAGGAACGTGAAAACAGAGAACGCCGGGCTGAAGTTCAGCGTTATGAAGCAAGAGTAAACAAGAAAGAAGAACTTGTTGACCAGAAAGCTGCTGATTACGAAAAGAAAGAAAAGGAATTTGCTGACAGGCTTGTCGCAATGAAAAAACGGGAAGCAACTGTAGCTGCTCAGGAAGAAGAATACCGAAGGGAACTTGAAAGAATTTCCGGTCTTTCTGCACAGGAAGCAAAGGATCTTATCATCAAGAACCTGGAAAATGATGCTCGTCACGACGCTCAGGCTCTTCTTAACAAAATTGAACAGGAAGCACAGCTTTCTGCAGAAAAGAAAGCCCGTGAAGTTCTTGTTGCTGCAATTCAGCGCATTGCGCCGGAAACTGCAAGCGACATTACCGTAACAACAGTTTCATTGCCTAGCGATGAAATGAAAGGTCGTATCATCGGACGCGAAGGACGCAACATTCGCGCGCTTGAAACTCTTACCGGCGTAGATATCATCATTGATGATACACCGGAAGCAGTTGTAATTTCATGTTTTGACCCTGTTCGAAAGGAAATTGCAAAACAGTCTCTGGAACGCCTTATTTCTGATGGACGCATTCATCCGGCAAGAATTGAAGAAGTTGTTCAGAAAGTTACAAGGGAAATTCAGAACAAGATTTACGAAGAAGGCGAAAAAGCTTTGTTCGACCTTGGAATTCATAATATGCCTACAGAAGGCGTACGTGCTTTGGGACGCCTTTACTTCCGTACAAGTTACGGTCAGAACGTACTTGTTCACTCAAAGGAAGTTGCTACAGTTGCTTCCATGCTTGCAGCAGAAGTTGGCGCAGACCGGGAACTGGCTAAGCGTGCCGCAATCCTTCACGATATTGGTAAAGGAGCAGAAAACGACAGCGATCAGAACCACGCAGAAGTTGGTGCAGAAATGGCTCGTAAGATGGGTGAAGATCCAAGAGTTATCAACGCAATTGCGGCTCACCATAACGACATTGAAGCAACAACCCTTGAAGCAATTATCGTTCAGATTGCCGATGCAATTTCTGCAGCCCGCCCAGGTGCCCGCCGCGAAACTGTAGACAACTACGTAAAGCGTCTTGAAAACCTTGAAGCCATTGCAGAAAACTTTGAAGGCGTTGAAAAGGCATATGCTATTCAGGCCGGACGAGAACTTCGCATTCTTGTAAACAACGAACGCGTTGCCGACAACGAAGTTAAGCAGCTTGCAAGCGACATTGCAAAACAGATTGAAAATGATTTGAAGTATCCTGGAAGAATCAGAATTACAATGATCAGGGAAACACGAATCGTAGAATACGCAAGATAAAGCGTTATACAAAAAGCAAAAGCCTGAAAAGCTCAAAGTCGAATGACCTGCTTTTCAGGCTTTTTTTATCATTAAATCCGTCAGTTCTTCTGTTATTTACTGAAGGCCAAACGTTATGTAAATTGAAAAAATATTATCCCAGTTATTATTTCCGCGTGGCATACAGCGGTAATAGGCGCCCAAAGCTGGCGCAAACACGTGCGAATTGTCATACAGAAAATCATAATCAAATCCTACCCTAAAGCCGTTTCCCCAGGCAGTTGATTCTGACCAGGCTTTTGAACTTTTATCAAAATATTCAAGTTCTCTTCCGTCAAGGACAATTGTTTTCTTTTCATAATCTGATTCGCATATAAAGTCTGTTCTGGAACCAAGCGCATAGGCAACAGAAAAGGCAAGTCCACCGAATCCAGGATAAAAACGGATTCCAGCCCAGCCTGCGTAATCAAGATGGTGGTTATAGTCACTTCCGTCAAACATAAGGTCGGCAGTTACGTCTGCACCTAAAAGAAAGCGGAGCGGCTTTGCAAGCCTGAACGAAACATCTGTAGTAATTCCAAAAATTGCCCTAGATTCTTCAATAGATACCAAATCATCATTTCTGCTGTAAACCGGAATACCAGTAGTCAATCCAAAATCAGAACGTACAACCTTATCTTCTTCCGCAAACAGACAGAAAGAGGCAAAAAGAAGCGATGCAAGAATAATTAATCTTTTCATAATTATATTATCGGTGATTTTAAACAAAAAAAGCAGAAATCCTGTCAATAAAGACAAAATTTCTGCTCTTTTATGGGACTCAAAATTCTAGTCGCGAAGATAGATTAATGCGCCAAGAACGCTTGCATGACCTGCAAACTGATAGAGCCACTTAAGCAAATCTTCAGAGCCTTCAATATCACCAATAGAAATTGACGGCTTGAAAAGACCACCAGCGCCAGTACCGCAGAAATCAATAAGGACGATTGCAATAGCCCAGATTACAACAACTGCAAGAGAAGCAATAGATGTATACTTGCTGAGAGCTGCAACAAACGGTTCAAGGATAAGGAATGCACCGCATACAAGTTCAATTGCACCGAATACAATACCGATTGTTTTTCCAAGATCTTTGTTATCAAAAATCTTTCTGATAGCTTTTACTGCTTCATCTCCGCCCTTATCTGTATTTGCAAAAACCCAGATCCCGGCAACAAGAAGCATTACGCCAATCGCAAGCTGAAGAATCAATTTTCCAATTGACAGACTTTTTACTGATTTTCCCATTTTTTCAAACTCCTTTATTACGCACTGCATTTTTGTCCCTGGAAATCTAATGCAACGCATTTCTACTTCCGGCCAACGGTCCAAAAAACCGTCAATGCTCTGTGCATTAATATTATAAGTATATTACACTTTTTATGTAGTCGCAAGAAAATCCACTTAAAAACGATTTTAGGAACTGCTATCTGTACAGAACCGTAAATGTCTGGAAAACAAGACGGATATCCGGTACAAATTTAAATCCCACTACTTCACCCTCTTCTTCAAGATATTCCTGCATTTTCTGCTTCCATTCTTCAAGGGAAGCATCTTCTCCTTCCTGAGAAGCCATTTCCCATGTAACTTCATTAAATGGAACAATGCTTACAGAATCAATCTGAAGGACTGCACATGGAGTATGTGTCTGATCAAAAAGAATATAAAGCTCACCGGAAACAGGAAGCGGTTCGCCGTCTATTGTAAAAGTTGCAAGGCTTGAAAAGAAACCCGTCTTTTTACCTGAAAGGGCAAGGGCAATTTTCCCTGCATTGCCAAATCCTTTTGACTCAAAACCCAGATCACCGGAACATACTGTTTCCGGATCTCTGCCAGTTGCCTCAAGAAATTTCTGCCAGTATTCATAAACAACGCTGTCTGACATTTTAACCTCGATAATTTATCTTATTATGACAGTCATTAAAACTGTCCGGCTATTTTCTGGAAAGCATGATTGAAAAAGCAAGGATGAAGAAAGTCCATGGTAAAACTGTAAACACAAGGTTTGATACAGGGATTCCCGCAACCATAAGGTCAAACGGTATGTTCAGTCCCAGACTAAGAAGAAGATTATAAACGCTTCCTGCATACGCCGAAATAAATCCGGCTACCATGCAGATCCATGCGCTGTCTTTTGTGCGGGAATAAAGCATTACAGCCGTAAGGGCTGTTATTCCGCCAAGAATAAGCTTTACGGCATACAAAATCATTTCACTCTGTGACACAATACCTCTCCTGCGGTAAGACCGCATAACATTTAAATGATTTGATTCCTGAATCTATTAAACAGTATAAACGAAGGGATCACTTTTTAATTTTGAAAATACGCCTGCATCGGCTCCGAACGGAACAATTGAAGGCTCATTATATACAGGAGAAATTACAAGCCCCTTTTCCAGACAGTGAAGCACGAATTTCTCGTATTGATTTTCGGGAATTTTAGGAAAAAGATAAGGACCTTTTCTTTCCCAGTACTTTGTAACTACAGGATCATAGATAAACCAGTCTTTTTCCTGTCTGTTCTGAACGGCAGCAACAAGGTCATAGATTGAGCGAGCAATAGACGCATGCATAGGAGCCTCTATGAATGTCTGTTCAGGAAGCAGCTCTACAGGAATTGAATCTTCAGAAACAAGCGATTTTTTGGCTGCAACAATAAATAATGAACGCGCATAAGGAAGCGGCGGCGCAAAAATGATGGAGTCACACTCTGACCAGGCTACACCGGCAGGATTCCATGGCCTATAAGCAGCAGTTCCGTCTTTAGAAACCAAAAGAGAGGCTTTAAGTGCTTTTTCATAGCTATCATAATAGAAAACCCTGCGTTCAGAATTAAAAAGCTTTTCTACAGCCTTATCTGTCCGGCAGGAAAAACCGGTTTCAAAGCTTCCTGTAATTCCGCGGTTCAAAATATTCTTGAACATTGTAAAGGCAGAAGCACCTCCCCATCCAAGAATTGCCCGGCCGCCTTCCTGGTAAAGGTCTGCAAGGCGGATACCTTTTGCTGTATACAAAAAACAGCCGCGGGCACGCTTTACAATACCGTAACGAGAAAATATTTCGTTTCTTAAAAATTCAATGCCTGACATAAAATTTATATTTTCGCCATCTACATTTTAGAAAGTTTTTCGCTGATCATCTTTGTAGCCTGACCAGGATTTGCCTTACCCTGAGAAGCCTTCATGACCTGTCCCATGAGCCAACCTACAACATTTGTCTTTCCTTTCTTAAAGTCTTCTATAGCCTTTGGATTAGCAGCAATTACTTCGTCAACAATCTTTTCGATTGCGCCGGCATCACTTACTACTTCCATTCCCTTTTCCTTGATGATTACAGACGGAAGTTTATTTGACTCAAGCATTTCTGCAAATACTTCTTTTCCCTGCTTTGAAGTAATTTTCTTATCTTCAAGGGCATCTGCAAGTTCTGCAATATGCTTTGGAGTAATCTTTACGTCAAGAATAGTTTCTTTCTTTTCATTAAGAACGGCAAGAAGTTCTGCAATAATAAGGTTTGCAACCCTCTTAGGAGACTTGGATGCAGCAGCAGCTTCCTCAAACCAGAGTGAAAGGTCACGTGTTCCTGTAAGAACTTCTGTGTCAAACTGAGTAAGCCCGAATTCTTCCTGAAAACGGATTCTCTTCTGTTCCGGAAGTTCGCCTACTTTTTCTGCGGCAGCTTCTACAAGTTCTGTGCTTACAGTAAACGGCTTGATATCCGGTTCTGTAGTAAAGCGGTAATCAACAAAAGAATTCTTTGTACGCTGAACTACAGTTTTTCCTTCTGCTTCGTTCCAGCCCATTGTTACCTTAAATCCAGGATTAAATTCCTGACGGTCTTCCTGGAATTCCTTAAGCTGACGCTGAGCCTCATAAGCACAGGCTTCGCGGATTGCCTTAAAACTGTTCAAGTTCTTGATTTCAGAAATCGGTGTGTGGTAAAGCTTTCCATCTTCCCATACATTAAGGTTGATGTTAGCGTCACAGCGCATGTTACCTTCCTCAAGGTTACCTTTTGTTACCTTAACATAGCGAAGGATTTCCTGAACTGTCTGCATGAAGAGGGCAGCTTCGTCCGGGCTTGTCATATCCGGCTTTGTAACAATTTCTATGAGCGGAGTTCCGCAGCGGTTGTAGTCAATATAAGAATGCTTTCCTTCAAGGTGGAGGGACTTACCTACGTCTTCCTCAAGGTGAATACGTTCAATACGTACGCGACGGTATTTTCCGTCAATAATGCAGTCTTCTCCGATAAAATTCTTTTCGCGGCATTTTGCTCCGCCCGGCTGTTCATCCTTTGGATAATGAATAAGAGGAAGATCTACAAATCCGTCTGTACACAACGGAAGATCATACTGAGTAATCTGGTATCCCTTTGCAAGGTCAGGATAAAAATAATGCTTGCGATCAAATTTTGTATAGCTTGCAATGTCACAGTTCAAGGCAATACCGGCAACGGCACCAAGTTCTACATAACCTTTGGAAATGCGCGGCATGGCTCCAGGAAGTCCCAGACAGACCGGACAAACACGAGTATCCGGCATTCCGCCGTAACGGTTCTCGCAGGCACAGAATGCCTTGGTCTTTGTCAAAAGCTGAGTATGGATTTCACATCCGATAACGATTTCCCACTTGTCGATTGCCATAATATTCCTTCATAAACCGCGGAAAAACAAAAATCCGCAAAAATTATTTGGATTCATTATAGCGATTTTTCAATAAATATTACAGTAGGTTTTGGCAGATTTTAAAAGCCGTTTTTCCCCTACTGTTATTTTTTTTGCGGTAAATTTTACGATTTTTTAAACTTTTTTTATTTTTTTTCTTGCATTATTCAGAATGTATGGTATAAAGGAGTTGTGGAGCAAGAGGTATTGGATCCCCCTTGTGAAACATGATCAGGAGGCATTAATGGAGCCGATTGAATTATAAAGCCTGATCGAGGCTATAAACCGATAGGACAACCTATTCTTGCGGTTTAAAGCAGAAAAACCATTATGCGTGCAAGCAAAAACTCATCGCGAGGAACCTTGCACATACAGGCCGGCGAACAAGCCGGCTTTTTTTTGCTTGAAGAAAATTTATATTAAGATATACCTTTCTTCTAGTATCAGAAAACTTCTTGCGGTCCATAATGCTGTAACCCTACGAAAAAATAAAAAAAGGAACAGAAATGCCTAATCTTGACCAGATTATTTATGCGGCTGTCCGTTGCATCCCTCTTGGAAAAGTTGCGACTTATTCACAGATTGCTGCACTTGCAGGAAATTGCAATCTGCGCCGTTATGTAGGAAATTCTTTGCATAGAAATCCGAACAACAGTACAACCCCATGCCACCGCGTAGTAAATTCAAAGGGATTTTGTTCTGGGAGCTTTGCATTCGGAGGTTCAGACGAACAGCAGAAAAAGCTACAGGCAGAAGGTATCGGATTTATAAACAATCATGTGGACATGCAGAAATTCTGTATAACACAGGAAGACTTTGAAATTATGAGAGAAGAACTTCTACAGAATCAACCTTCTGTGAAAACTTTGTAAAATCACTGCGTCTGCTTAAGCATTAACGGGCAATTCAAACCATTGCATTCACGAACAACGGAAGAGTCATAAAAGAACTTAATTTTTTGCCTAACAATCTTCTATACATAAAAGAAATAAATTTTATTGCCAAAAACAAATTCCTCATTTATCCTTTTTTTAGCACAATTCTATTTTCAAGGAGAAATCCAAATGATTGATATTCAATATCTTCTGCTTTTACAGAATCTACGAGAAGCTACATGCGGTGTTTTCAACGAATTTTTTAATGGCATTTCAAAGGTTGCCGTTGATGTTATCTTTTTTCTTCCTTTTGTAATCTATTGGGCATGCGACACAGTATGGGGAAAACGACTGATGGTAAGTCTATTCAGCGGTGAATTCTTAAACGGTGTGATAAAACTTTCTGTCTGTGCATATCGGCCATGGATCCGCTCCGATTTAATAGAACCTGCAGGTGATTCAAAAATTGCAGCTACAGGATATTCATTTCCTAGCGGACATACCGTTCATGCAACGACGATATACGGAACGACCGCCATATGGCAATGGAAAAAACGACGTTGGCTTGGAATTCTTTGTATAATCGGTATCGCACTCACTGGGTTTTCACGAAATTTCCTTGGAGTTCACACTCCTCAAGACGTTCTTGTAGGCTGCACCGAATCCTTACTCCTTATTTTTTTCATAGGAAAAATTCAGGACTATATTTCTGATAATGAAAAAAAAGCAGATCTGCTTTCTGCCATAGGAACCATCCTAATTGCCGTTGCACTTATTTATATAAAACTAAAACCTTATCCCATGGATTATATCGACGGAAAACTTCTTGTTGATCCTCAGAAAATGATGGTAGACTGCTTTAAATTCAGTGGTGCCCTGCTGGGATTTATAGCCGGAACTTTCCTGAATCGAAAAAAAATCAGATATGAAATTCCGTTCGCCCATAAAAATCTTCCGGTTCTTACCTCAGTCGGAACAGGAATTCTTTTTTCATGGAAAGAATTCTTTGCAAAAGCAACGGTCATTCCCGTTTTCGGAACACAATGGGGAAACCTTCTGGCCTTTTTCCTTATGTCAATTTTCGGTCTTATAATCTGGCCTATCGTAATCAGAAAGAACACTGAACAAGAATAATACTTTTAAACATCTGAACCCCGTAATCCTGATATGTACCCCTTTTACTGGACAAAAGTAAAAGGGGTATTTTTATGCGTTACACATTAGAATACAAATTAAAATGTATTGAAAT
>Ga0256407_10009946_pt1 | contig 13467 bp, 6 predicted proteins | sample RumenRJG_04DNA_FD_193489 | JGI IMG/M metagenome (GOLD analysis project Ga0256407, IMG submission 193489) | Bovine rumen microbial communities from Lethbridge, Alberta, Canada - RJG_04 | ecosystem: Host-associated > Mammals > Digestive system > Stomach > Rumen | place: Canada: Alberta | collected... | reverse complement strand
GATGATATTTGTTGATTTTGTCTTAAATTTTTTTTACTTTGAGATGAAATATTTTGACTTATTTGATTTGAATAATTTTCTATTTGATTTGTAAATGGATTTATTAAATTTGATTTTGGTTTATTTATTGGTTTATTATTCTGACTATTTGATGAATTATTTTGAAAATTCGGAAATTTATATGAGTTTATTTCATTATAACCTAAGTTAATATTTTCTTTTCTATTGTTAATTGATTGGGGATAATTTATGTTATAATTATTATTATTCCCGCCTTTATTTAAAAAATTTTCTTCTTTTTTATTTGTATTGAATATTTCTTTACTTTTTTGTTTATAATAATTTAAATTTTCTTCTATTTTTTGATTGAATTGATTAATATCTAAATTTCTTTTTTGAAATTCGGTTTCATTATCATTTAATTTTGGTTCAATTATATCATTTTTTTTTGGTAATTTTTTAAATTTTCTGAAATTAAAGTTTGGATTGTTATTATTATTAATTTGATTTTGTCCATCTTCTTGATTTAAAAAATCATTTCTATTTCTTTTATAATTATCAGGATAATTTTGATTATTATTAATTGAATAATTATATTGATTTTGATAATTAGAAATAGGAGTATTATGATGTGAATAATTATTATAGTTATCATTATTATTATTTACTCTATTATTACTTTGTTGTTTATTATTAATATTCATTATCATTTTTTTCATTTCTTCATTCATTGAAAATGGTTGATTTTTCATTTTATAAAACTAAAATTTAAAAAACAAATAAAATAATTATAATTTAAGATAAATTTTAATAATACAATATATAATACTCAAATTAAAATTAAAATATATTTAATATAAAATATTACAAAAACTAATAAGAGAAAATAAATTATTACAAAAATCTATATCACAAATCCAAAAAAAGTATTTAAAACCTTACTTTACTTATGAAAATAATAATTATTTAAAATTTCCTCTAACTTACTTTTTTTTAAAGGTTTAGGAACTTCTTCAACAATACATTTAAATTTCTTTAAACTATTAATTAAATTATCTTCAATATGAGCAGAAACAATAATAATTTTTAAATTATCATTAATTTCTTTTTTATTAATTAAATCTTGTATTTGTTTAGTTGTTTCTAAACCATCCATAACTGGCATCATCATATCTAAAAATATTAATTTATAATTTTTTTTTTTACATAAACAATTTAATTTCTTTTTTTTTAATATTGCTTCTATACATTCTTTTCCATTTGTACTTGTATCTACATTTATACTATATTTCTTTATCATATTTTTTATTGTTGATAAATTAAATTCTTCATCATCACATAATAATATATCATTACAACTATTACATTGATGTTTAAATTTTGATATTACTTTTATATTTTCTATTCTTAAATTGTTTTCTATTTTTTTTAAATGTGTTTTTTTAACTTTTTTTTTATTATTTTCTTCTTCTTTATCATGAATCACATTTGATATTTTATTTTTATTATCTTTTTGATATGTTATTGATTTTTTATTTTGTTTTGTATTAATATCAAAATTTATTTCAAATACTTTTTGGAAATTTTGAGCATTAGAACTATAAAAAGAAATATTTTTTTTTATAGAATTATTAAAAAAAATTTTTTCTTCTTCATCTTTAGGTGTAATTACCTCAGACATTGAATTACTCCCTGAAATAAATGAATCATTTAATTTACTATTAGTTAATTCTCTTGCAAAAGGATTTTGTTCTTTAGTCATTCTAATAAAGGGATCATTTTCTAATTGTAAAATATCATTTTCTTCAATTATATTTTTATTATTATTATTATTATTATTATTATTATTATTATTATTATTATTATTATTATTATTATTATTATTATTATTATTATTATTATTATTATTATTATTTTTATTATTATTATTATTATTATTATTATTATTATTATTATTATTTTCTTTTTTTTCATTATTTTCTTTATTAGAATTACTTTTAGTAGAAAGTAAACAATTTCCATATTGTAAATAATTATTATAATTATCATTAGGAACTGAAATAGTTAAATGATAATTATTATTTTGCATTGTTGTTAAAGATGTTTGAAAAGGAGAATATGTTTCTAATGCCTCAATATGATTTTCATTAATTAAAGAATGCCAATTATTATATAATGGAATTGTTCTATTTATTCCATTTAAAGCTATTAATTTTTGTTGGGGTGTAAATTCTTTTATATCATCTTCTTCTAATATTTCTAATTTTTCAAATGAAAAAGGTAATATTAAACTTATAATTATGTCATCATTTTCATTATGGAATTTTAATTTGAATTTAAGCATATTACTTAATCTTAATAATAATTCTTTTGTAATGTCTATTGTTTGTACACTTCTAGAGAAATTAAATTCTTTATTAAAATTAAATTCAATATCATCTAATATTTTACTTCTTCTTTTTTCTTTTGAATGAGATTGATTTTTTATTATTTTAATAAAATTTATTCTTATTTTTTCTTCATTTAATATTATATGTTCTACAATAAATCCATTTTTTTTTGGTAAAACATGATATAAATATACAAATATTCCTTTTAAAAAATAATTCATATGTTTACCATCTGATATTATAAATTTATCTCTAAGAAAGAAGTAATTACTTTCATATGTTATTTCTTTGTATTTGAATAAATTTTTGTATTTATTTAAATTTTTAGAAAATAGATATTCTAAATTTATTTTTAATGTTGTATTTGGTTCAATATTATTTGAAAGTTCAAAAATTACTCGAAAATACCATATAAAATTTTTAATAAACATTTTTATTAAAATGATTAATAAATTAATTTGTTTTAATTTAATCTCAATATTATCATTAACAAAATCTTTATTTCCTTTTTTAAATGATTCTATATTATAATCATCTGAAATATTCATTAAAGCATTTAAAGGATTATTTAATTCATGATATAATGTAACTAAATATTGATATTTTAAACTTTTTACTAAATTTCCTTGTAAATCTTTTCTTTCATCATTATAATTATCAATTGATAAAAAAATCAAATTCTCTTTATATTTAATTTTAACAAAAATCATTGAAAGAGATGAAATAAATGTTCCACAATGTTCTTTTGTAAAATGATTTTCAAAAATAAAATGATATAAAGATAATTCTTGTAAAGCATTATTTTCCCATTTTTTAAATTGTTTCATTTTATTTTTTAATCTTGAAAATTCTGAATCTTGATAAAGTTCAAATATTTCACAAACATATGAATTCATTTGAATTATTTTATAATCTATTTCTTCTTTTTCTAAAATAAGTAATCCTATTGGAAAATTATTAAAATATTCTTTAGTTTTTTTTTCACAATATGAATAATCTAATGTTTTTACATATTTTGGTAATACTTTCATACTTTAAATTTATATTATAATAAATTATTCTTTTTAATATTATTTTTAAAGGCATTTTTTATATTTTTAATAGTCATCAATGATGTAATTTATATATATAATTATTTTAAATCTGAAAACTTTATTATATTTAAATTGATTATATTGATAAGTTAAATAATTTTTTAAAGAAAATTTTATTTTTTTATTAAAGACTATTTTTAAAGTGAATTCGTTTGTTTTTGTAAAAATTATTTAATGCTATTTTTATAAACATTTAAATTATTGATAAAAAATAAAACAAATATTTAATAATAAAATTAAATAATCAATTAAAAGATTTATGTTATCTAAAGAAATTCCAATTAATAATCAATTAATTCAACATTTTTATATTATAGGATTAGATAAAAATGATATATTTTCAGATAAAATATATAATGAACCATTATCAAAAAATATTGAACCAAAAATAATAACAAAATTTCCAGAATTATCATATTCATATAATAATCTTCCAGATTCATTAATATTAAAACATTGTTTTCCTATTGGATTTTTTGGAATTGAATTAAAATATAAATCTAAACCATCATCAAACATTTTTTACTTTTCATTAGAAAATATCCCAGTTAATAATTTAAATAATGATATGTATAAAAAAATACATTTTACTTGTTTTGAATTTTATGAATCATTAGATAATTATTATGAAATATATAAAAAAAAATTGAATTTATTAAAAAAAGAAAATTCAATTTCAAATGAAGATAATTTAAAAAATTATTATTTTCCAAAAATAATTTGTGTTGCTTCTTTATTACCTTTTCCTCATGAATTAGGTAAAATTTTATCTAGTATTTATCATAAATATATTTCTGAAAAATCAACAAAAAATTATCCTTTAGAAAAATTAATTGAAAATTTAGTTATGAAAATTCCATATCCAGGTTATGGTCAAAGTATTAGTTATATTAATTTTAATGAAAAAATAATAATGAATAGAAATGCCATAAATAAAATTCAAAATAATTCAGTAGAATTAAATTTATTATTTAGTTATTTTTCACCAGAAGATGTTTTAATTTTATTAAAATATTTAATATTAGAAATTCCAATTCTTTGTTTTTGTGAAGATAAATATAAATTAACAAATATAGTAGAAAGTTTATTATCTTTATTATTTCCTTTTAAATATATTTATCCTTCAATTACAATTTTACCTTCAAATTGTTATTCAATTATTGAAACTATTGATTCATATATTTTAGGAATTAATGAAGAATATAATGAAAATTTTTTTAAGAATAATAATTTAGAAGTTGATGAAAAATCAATTGCTATTATTATTATAAATCATGATGATTCATCAAAAATTAAAATTAATGAATCACAATCAAATGAAACACAATCTATATTATTAGAAGAATTAGGTAATGAAGAAAAGAAAAATATTAATTTTCAAACTTATAAAATTGAATTACCTTCTCATTATAAGAAAAAAACTTTTATTTCATTATCAAATTATATTAAAAAAGTTAAATTAATTAAAGAGGAAAAAAATAATTTTAATTATCAAATTAGAGATAAAATATTATATTTTTTTATATCTATATTATTAGATTATTCAAATTTTATTAAATTAGATAAAATAAATTTAAATTTTTTTGATAAAAAATATTATTCAAAAGAAGTATCTTCAATTAAAATTGATAATATTTTTAAAATTCAAGAATATATTAATGAATTTTCAAAAGATGATCAACCTTTTTATGAAAGGTTTCTTCATACACAATTATTTCTGAATTTTATTAAAGAAAAAATTTATCCTAAAACAAATGAGGAAAGATTAAAAATATTATTTTTTGATGAAAAAATAGCTTCAAAAAAAAATAGGAGTTTCTTAAGTAAAAATATAAGAACTACATTTCTTAATAGTGATATGATATTAAGAGATAATGAGATTAAACTTTCTTTACCATCAAATTTTTCTACTGAAGAAAATGAATATTTAATAGAAGAAAAGAATATAAATAAAGCTATTGATTATTTTCAATTTATTTCTTTAAATGATGGAAAAATAAATTTAGAATATAATATTTTTCCTAAATTACTTTATGATAATAATTTTTTTGAAAAACCATATTCTCAATTATATTTAATTAATAAAATTCAACCACCAAAAAAAATGTTTGATAATGTTGAACAACAATTTCAAAAAATTTTAAACGATCCAAAATATTTAAATGTATATAATAATACAAATTATAATTTAAATTTAATAAAAGAAAGTAAAATAAACAAAATAAAAAATCAAAATTGTATTCAATTAACATGGCTTTTAGTTTTATCAGGTTCATTATGGTATTGTGAACCAATAGAACGTGAAATAAGAATAAATAAAATATATGATTTATTAGATAAAATTGATTATAAAGAAGAAGATATTTTTACATTTATTTTTCTTTCTATATCAAAATATGGAACTGATGATGAATTAATTAAATTTTATGAATATTTATTAAAAATAGAAGGATTAAGAAATTATACAATTTATTCAATTTTATGTGATAAATTAACCAAAATTTTCAATGCTAAATATTTACAAAAAACAAAATCTCAATCAATAAGAGTTACATTATTAATGAGAGAATCTGCAATGAATGACTCAAATTCTGAAATAAAAAAAATAATAAATGATGAAAAATATATTTTTAGAAGAAGAAGTTTTTATCCAGGAGTAAATAAAGATAATAATAATAATTCAGATAATGAAGATGAAAAAATTCAATTTGAAACTGAAATATCTTGTGATAAATGTGGAAATTTATATGATATTGATTTTAATATTTTAGTTAATTCTGAAATTTCAGAAAATTTAGAAATTAAATGTAATTTATGTGGTTCAATTAATAATAATGGAAAATTAAAATTAAATGTGATTATACCAAAAAATCATAATGATATTAAAATAGATAATTTTGAATTATATTCTGCTAAAAAATTATTAAATCAATCAAAAGAATTTATTTTACCTTTAATAGACTATAAAATTGATATTGAAAATTTTAGAAAAAAATATAAACATTTATTTTATAATTATATCTTTTATTTTTCTATTGTAAATTTGGCTTTTGATTTTCTTATTCCATATGCAAATTCTGAAAATATTGAGATTGATTCAGATGATGAATTTGAAGAAAGAGAATTTGAAAATTTAGAAATTTGTAATCAAACAAATGTAGTTGAAATTGAAAAAGAAATATTAAATGAAAATGATATTGGAAAGTCTCTTACTAATATTGATAATAATGATTCTCAAAATAATAATTATAATAGTCTTAAATATTTTTCTTCATCAAACATTCCAAAGGTAAATTTAAAAATAAATAATGAAGATGATAAATAAATTATATTAATTATTAATTTTTTTTTTATTGTTTTAAAATTATAATTTTATTTTTTCATAATAATTATTAATGTAATTTTAAATGGATGATTATGAATATGTCATTAAACAAATTTTTGATAGAAAAAAAAATAATAATAATTATGAAATTAAAAATTCTACATTAAAATCTATTACTTCTCTTCATAGTGAAGAAAATTTATTTCCATCAAATAATGATACATTAAATAATCCAAAAATAAAAAGTATAAAAGATAATAAATCAAATAATTATAATAATGAAGATATAAAAGAAATTAATTTAACTACAGATATAAATAATGAATTAAATGATTCACAATTAGATATTAAAAATTTGAATGATGAAAAAATAATCAAGATGTTAAACAATATTAAAATGACAAAAGAAGGTAAATTTATAATGGATTCAAATAATGAATTATCAAATCAAGATTTATTTAATACTAAAAACCATAATTTAAAATTAAAAAATGAAGAAAATTTAAAAAATAAAAACATATTCCCTCTTAATTCTAATAAAATAGATATTAATCAAAAAAATAATTATAATAAAGATATTAACATTTATAAAAAAGATAATAATAATAATGATAATAATAAAAAAGAAAATAAAAATAATAATAATAATGAAAATCCATTTAATGAAATATTAAGTTATACTCAAAAATCAAAATCAAAAAAAGAAAATAAAATTCATTTATCAAATCCATTAACAGAAAGATTAACAAAAGAAAATCAATCAATAAATAGAAAAATAAGAAATAAAATTAAAAATAAATTTGAAAAATATAACATAGAAAATTTAATGTATGAAGCATTAAAAAGTTATTCTCAATGTAAACCAGGTCATAAAAGTTTTTTAGATAGAATGCAATTTTATGCAATAAAAAAACAAACTGAAGATGAAATTTTAACATTTATGGTTGAAAAATCAAAACCAAAAATTGAAGAAAAAGAAAGAATAAAAATATTTAATCATTTAATAGATGATTCAAATAAAAGAATTGAGAATTATAATAAAATACAACAATTAAAAAATAAGAAAAATAAATCAAAAATTAAATTTAATGAAACAGAATTTTTACAAAAATATCAAAAGAATATAATTGATAAATTAAAAGAAAAAGAAAATACTTTACAATTATTAAGAAATGCAAAATTACAATCTGAAAAAGAAAAAGAAGAATTAATAATAAAAGATATGAAAAAAAGAGTTAAAAAAGCTTCAAAAGAAAAAATTGATGAAATTTCTAATAGATTATATGCAGAAGCTATTTCATTTAATGCTAGAAAAAAAATGATGAGATCTTTTAGTGAATATAATAATAAATTTAGTAATAATAATTTAAATAAAAAAAGAAATAATAGTTATTTATTAAAAAAGAAAAAAATAAAAAATATAAGTTTTATTAATCCACAAAATTTTACTGAGAGACAATATAGTCAAAAAAATATTTATCAAAAATATAAATTTCCAAATAAAAAAAATACAAATAATAAATTATATTTAAAAGATTTTATTTTAAGAAATAATAATTATAATAAAAAATATATTCCTATTTTTAGTGCAGAAAAAATGGTTGATGCTTTTTTTAAGAAAAATAAGAAATAAGTATTTATTTTATTATAATATAATTTTTTTAATAATTGTTTTAATTATAAATTAAAATTGGAATAATATTTTTTTTTGCTTTTTTTTAATTTAAACGTTATTTAATAAATGGATAAAAATTACAATAAAGTAATTAATGAAAGAAAAAATTTAATAAGAAATATAAACAAAATATTTTATAAAGTTCAAGATTATATTGAAGATGAATTAGATAATCATAGAGCAGAAATTTTAGAAAAAAAAATAACCTATTCAAATTTTAAATTAGAAAAATTAGAAAAACATTATAAAGAATTAGTAGATTTTTTAAATAAAAAAGAAGAAAAAGAAGATTTAAATGAAGAAATGGATGAAGAAGAATTAAAAATGAAATTATTAGTTTTAAAAGAGAAAAATATTTATTTAAAGAAACAAAGTCATGTTATATATGAATATGAACAATATATAAATCAATATTTAAAAAATCAAAAAATTGAAAAACAGGAATTAGATAATGAATGTAATTATTTAATTGAACAAATTAATGAAGCTAAATTTACTTCTAAACCAACAAAAGAAGAAATTGAATTAATAAAAAAAGAAGAAGAATTAGAAAAATTAATAAAAGAAAAAAATTTATTAGAACAACACATAGATAAACAAAGTCAACAAAAAGAAATTAATGAAGTTAGATTAAGACAATTAATAAATTTAAAAAATATAGATAATAACAATAATGAAAATAATAATAATAAAACAAATCATTCATTGTTTAATAAAAATCAAAATAAAAATAGAAAAAATAATAGATATCTTTATAAAAATATGTTTGATTCAAAAAATAATATAAAAGAAGTTCGTAAATTAGATAATTATTATGGAAATTATTCAACAAATATTAAAAATTCAAATGATTTATGGAAAAAAAAAGATTTATTACCTTTTTCATTTATGCATAAAAAATTACCACAAAATATTACAATGATTGATGGTGAAATAAATCAAAATAAATCATTAAAAAATAAAAGAACAAATAGTACTAAAATAATAAATAAACAAAATACTAAAAATTCAAAAAAATATGAAATTGATTTAAAAGAATTAGAAGAATATGAATCACCATTTAATAAAAATAAAGAATCTTTGGATGATAATGAAAAAGAAAAAAAAGAAGAAGAAAAAAAAGAAGAAGAAAATAATGAATCAAATAAAGTTTTAATAGATAATATGAATCAAGAATTAAATTGGTTAGAAGAAGAATCACCAGGTTCTGTTCATAATAATCAAACAGAAAATGATAATGATAATAATAATTTTGACGTAAATAGTGGAAGAAAACCTTTTGGCTTATTCAAATTTAATTAATATAATAATATATGAAAAAAAAATTTTAAAATTATATTTTTATATATCTATTAATAATCAAAAAAAATCTCAATTTTACTTTTTTTAATATTTAAATAAATAATGATAATAATTTAAATTATAAATTAACAACATTTCCTAGTTCCTTTAACATTAATTTTATCACCTAAATTTTTCAATTTACTATCATTATTATTATTCTCTGAAATACTTCCTTTAATTTTATTATTTAAATAATCCCTATATAAAATCTTAGCAGCTTCATGAATACAATTCTTAGCATTTACTCCAGTTTTAGCACTAGTTTCCATAAAGCAATCAATATTATTTTCATCTTTAAAATTTTCTCCTTCATCTTTACTAATAACTCTCTCATTTTCTAAATCACATTTATTCCCAATTAACATAATTCTAATATCATTATTTGCTTCATTTTTTAAATCTTTTAACCAATATTCTGTATTATTAAAACTTTCTTTGTTATTAATTGCATAAATTAAAATTGCTAAAGATGAATTTCTATAAAAATTTGATATTAAACTTCTATAAACTTCCTGTCCACATGTATCCCAAATTTGTAATTTTACTATTGTATCATTCATTTTTAAATTATATGTTAAGAATTCAAATCCTATTGTTGCTTGATAAAATTCTATAAACATGTTTTTAACTGCTTTTGATGTTAAACATGATTTTCCTACTCCTGAATCACCTATTACTATTATTTTGAAACTTAAATCGTATTGAGCATAGTCTTCTGGGAGAGGTTCTATTGTTATTTCTTCTAAACTTTCTGATGTCATTTTTTTTTTTTTTGAATTTTTTTTTTTTCTGGATGGGGTATTTTTTTAATTAATTATTAAATTAGTAAAAATGAAGAAAAAGGTAATTTTATATAAATTAAACTGTTATATTAGTATCTTTATTTTTCTTCTTCAAAATGTTTATCAGATTTAAAACAAATTTATCTTCCATTTAATTTTAATATAAAGACAATAAAATATTATATAAAATATAATTCATCAAGTGCATTTATAACAGAAAATTCTATAATATCATATAAAGATAATTTAAATAATTATGATAATCCTTTTATTATTTCTTCTCCTTATATTACATATTCTATTTTTTCTTTATCTATTTATTCAATAAAAAAAATTGTAAGTAATAATGATATTATGCATATTTTAACTATAAATGGTGAGTTATATTCAATTGGGAAAGATCATTATAATTATGGAATTTTAGGAATGGGAAATAATATAAATGAAATTAATGAATTAACATATAATAATTCTTTTAAAAATATGAAAATTAAGAATATTTCTTTATATAATAAATATTGTATATGTATAAATAATTTAAATAAAATCTTATTATTTGGGACATTTAATTCACAATTATATTCAATTCCAAAAGAAATAGAAAATGATAATAATGAATTTATTGATATTAAATGTTCTGAAAATTATTTTGTATTATTGGATATATATAATCATTTATTTTATTATGGTTATATATACAATAATAATAATAATTATAAAAATTTTTTTTTTAAAAAAATTGATTTTGATTATCAAAATGATGAAATTAATAATTTTATTTGTTCAAATAATTATATTTGTATATTATCAAAAAGTTTTAACATTTTTCTATATAATGAAACTGGTTTATATAAACTTAAAATTCAAGATTCTATACATATAATTTATCAAATGAAAAATAATATTTTTTTAATTTCATATGATAAAAAAAAAATTCATATATTAGAAAATAATGATATAAATTATAATTTTAAAAAAGAGTTAATTGCAAAAACATATCAAATAAATGATAAATTAGATTTATTAGGTGTTTGTGAAAATTATATAACAAATTCAGATGAAATAATATTTTTAATTAAAGGTAATCCAATTTTTCAATATGAAAATAATGAAAATATATTTAATCTCTTATATTCAATTAATTATGAGCAAGAAATTATTTTTAATAAAAATGAAAATCAAAATAAAAATTTTGATTTTAATATTTCTAATGAGTCTATTTTCCCTGTTAATATATCATTAAGTAAAATTAATAATTCTAATTCAGTTTCAAGAATTAATAAAATTTCAAGTTTATTAATAAGAGTTTTTGATAATAAAATAAATGAAATAAAAAAACAAAGAGCAAGAAGTGCAAATAGGAAAATTTATTTGGAAAAAGTTTTTGATAAAAAACAAAATAAAGAAATGAAAAAAAGTAAAAGTAATAATAATATTATAATAAATAATAAATTAATGCATTCAATTAAAGAAGATGATACAGATTTAAATTATAATTCATTAGCAAATCAATCAATACATTTAGTTGAATTTAATATTGATAAACCAAATAAAAAATTGGAAATACCAATAATAAATAATATATTGAATTTAGAATCAATTATTAAAATTAAGGAAGATAAACAAAAGTTAAATATAAAAAAAGAAAATAATTTTAATTATATAAATGATAATGAACAAAATGATAAAAAATTTTCCAAGGAGAAAAAAAAAGAGAATATAAGAAAAAGTCAAGAATCAGAAAATTTTATTTCAAAATTTATTGAAAATACAATTTCTTCTCAAAATAATATTTTAAAAAAAGAAAATAATTTCCTTTTTAATTCAGTTAATAATAAAAAAAATCAAAGAAAAAATAGTCAAAATTCAATTTACAATCAAAATTCATTTTCAAAAAAATTTGAAAATAATTTTAATGATAATAGTAAATTACACAAACCTTATAAAATTTCTTTATTAAATTATTCTAAAAAAAATAAAAATACTGATGATTTATATTTTTATGAAAATCACAGAGATAAAAATCAAAATAAATTATATCAAATAAAAAATAATCAAATGAATAAATTAATTTCAAGTAGGAATTTAGGAAAAAATATTAATAATACAACAATAAGTCTAAATGATAATTTAAAAAGAATAAAAAAAAAAACAATAAAAACAAATAAAAATAATTCAGTAATTGTTTCTCCTAAAAAAAAAATAAGAAAAAAAATGTTTAATTCTAATGAGAATTCATTTAAAAGAACATCAATGATAAAAAGTTATAGTACAAATAAACTTTTAATTAATCAGTTAGAAAATTCAAATTTATCAAAAAGTCAAAATTTAAAATCTATTAATAAAAGTAATTCAGCAAAAAGAATTATAACTCCATTAAAATATATTTCAAATAAAAATATTTCAATTATTCCATTAAAAGCAGAAAATAAACAAAAAAATATTTTAATTTCTCAAAATAAAGAATTAAATTTAGGAATTGATAAATTAAAAGAGAAATATATTAATTATCTACAAAAAAGATTTGGACAAGATATATCAAGAAATTTAAAAGATAAAGAAGAAAATAATTTAATTAATGATTTTATTAATAATGAAATTGATAATGATGAAGAAATTTATAATATAATGTCAAAAAATCTTTTTTCAAATAATAAAGAAATAAAACAATATCTTTTTGAAACTTTAAAATATAAAAATTTAAAAGAAAAATTAAGAGATATTGATGATAGTATAATTTCAGAAAATATTATTCCAAATAAATTAATAATTTATGAAGAAGAAGAAGAAAAAAATTCAATATATGAACCAATTGAACTTGATAAAAGTATTACAAAAATTTAAAAAAAAAAAAAAA
>Ga0256407_10009943_pt1 | contig 13472 bp, 13 predicted proteins | sample RumenRJG_04DNA_FD_193489 | JGI IMG/M metagenome (GOLD analysis project Ga0256407, IMG submission 193489) | Bovine rumen microbial communities from Lethbridge, Alberta, Canada - RJG_04 | ecosystem: Host-associated > Mammals > Digestive system > Stomach > Rumen | place: Canada: Alberta... | reverse complement strand
AGCTCATCCAGAAGATGTCAGAGTATGGAGCGGCAGTCGAGCAGGCAGGTAAGGACTACTCGCCGTCTGGCATCGCTAACTACTGCTACGAGCTCACCAAGGTGTTCAACCAGTTCTATCATGACTACAGCATCCTCAACGAGGAGGACGAAGCCAAGAAGCAAGTACGCCTCGTAATAGCCCGCAATGTGGCTAAAATTCTGAAGAACGGCATGGCCCTGCTGGGTATTGAAGTCCCAGAGCGCATGTAGCTTGAAGTTGTGACAGCGTCGCAACAAACTTGAAACAATATAATGCAAAATAATGCAAAATCCACCGTCATATCGTAACGACACCGTGCTGCCCTTGCCCCTTGAGGTAAGGGCAGACGCGTGGGCTGTGGACGCTGCCTGCTCAGGCAATCCGGGACCTATGGAGTATCAGGCCATCGACTTGCAGACGGGCTATCGCGTGTTTCACTTCGGTCCCGTGAAAGGTACCAATAACATCGGTGAGTTCCTGGCCATTGTTCATGCCTTGGCGCTGATGCAGCAGAAGGGCCTGTACGACAAGGCCGTCTACAGCGACTCCTACAATGCTATACTCTGGGTGAACAAGCGCAAGTGCAAGACCAAGCTGGAGCGTACTCCTGAGACGGAGCAGCTGTATCAGATCATCCTCCGTGCCGAACGTTGGCTACAGACCCATACATGGCGTAACCCCATTATCAAGTGGGAGACGCAGAAGTGGGGTGAGGTGCCAGCTGACTTCGGGCGTAAATAAACTATTTCGTATAGACATCGAGGCTGTTGCCATCGTAGGACTGATGGCTTCTTAACCTGCCCTGAACTGGTAGCTGGGGGGCGTGAGTGCCATCAGTAACCATCAGTTGGTGGTTGGTTTCTACCCTGATTTCATCCCACAGGCCTGCCTGAAGGAACGACTCGTGCGTCTGTAGGCCTCCCTCCACAATCAGCGACTGTACCTCATGCTGATAGAGGTCGTCCATCAGTTGAGGCAGAGGACGGTCGTGTGTCAGGACTATCCGCCGGGGTTTGGAACCGTGCCAATGGCGTACATCCAAACGAGGGTGGTCGCGGTTGAAGGTGGTATGGCCTACCAGGATGGCGTCTTCCTCAGCCCGCAACTGGTGTGAGAGCATCTGGGTCTGCTCGTTGCTGATCATGAGGGGCTGGAAGTGGTCGTCAATGAAACCATTGGCCGTCTGTGCCCACTTCAGGATGATGTACGGGCGGTGTTTCGAGTGGTAGGTGAAGAAGCGTCGGTTCAGCCACTGGCACTCCTGCTCCAATATGCCTACAGTAACCTCGATGCCGGCTTGACGAATCTTCTCAATGCCGCGTCCCTGCACTTTGGCAAAAGGGTCTATGCAACCTACAACCACCCGTTTGACTGCCTTGCTGATGATGAGGTCGGCACAAGGAGGCGTCTTGCCATAGTGGGAACAAGGCTCCAGGGACACATAGATGGTTGACTCGGGCAGCAGCGGCTCGTCCTCGGAACGTACGCTGGCAAAGGCGTTTACCTCGGCATGGCCCTCGCCACAGCGCACGTGATACCCCTCACCGATGATTCGCCCATCAGCCACAATGACGGCTCCCACCATAGGGTTGGGCCGTGCTTCCTGAATTCCGTTGGCTGCCAACTGCAGACAGCGACGCATATAGGTTTTATCATTCATCATAGCTGCAAATTTACACATTTTTTGCGAGATAACTTGCAATTACCTTTTTTTTTCGTACCTTTGCTCCGTGAAATCTATAGAATAAGTTTATAATGAAGAATAGTTTCTGGTTTATCCTGACTGCTCTTTTGGTATTCTCACTATGGTCCTGCAGTGACAATGACGAGAAATCTGAGGATATCCTTGTTATCGATCCAGTTGTAGAACCTGAGGAGCCCGAGCTGCCTGCTGCCAGTTTCACAGACACCATCCGCTATGATAAAGAAAATGCCACAGCCTATAACATCGAGTACCCATCGCTCGACCCCTATGGCAATCCCGTAACCCTCTCTGGTACTATAGTCATTGGTGACGAGATAGAGAGCGACAAGAGGCATGCACGTGGCATGGTGCTTTATAACCACTTCACTGTGTTCCAGCGCGACCAATGTCCCTCAAAGGGTGATGTGGGCATCATCATAAAGGTGGCAGGCAGCAAGATGTTTGCCGTGGCAGCCGACTACTATGGCTTTGGCGTTACAGAAGACAAGAATCAGGCCTACTGTATTTCACGCGCCAATGCCCAGGCCAGCGTTGATGCTCTGCTGGCAGCACGCGAGCTGCTCAAGGAAAAAGGATATATCTGGGACGACTTCCTCTTCAACCTTGGCTATTCTGAGGGAGGCCAGACCTCTATGGGAGTGCTGCGGCTATGTACTGAGAAATATCCCGACATCAAATTCACCCACACCGTTGCTGGTGGAGGCCCCTGCGACATTGGTGAAACCTATCGCCAGTTGGTCAGTTCGCGCGAGACATCTATGCCCTCTACCGTCATTAGCACGCTGTTAGCCTACAACGAGTACTTCAATCTGGGAGTAAGCAACAGTCTGCTGTTCAAGGAACCAACCTTGAGCAACATAGGTCCGATGCTGTTGAGCATGGAGTACAAACGCGACGAGATAGAGGGAAAGTTGGCTTCCTCAAAGATAGAAAAATGGATACAGCCCATCCTGCTTGACTTCAATAGTGAACTGTCGCTAAAGTTTATGAAGGTCTTTGAACAAGACAATCTGTCGAAGGGCTGGATCCCCCGCAAGGAAGAACACATCGACTTGGTACACAATAAACTGGATGCATGTGTACCCTTTGCCAACTCTGTGCAGATGATGGAATTTTTCCGCCAGCAAGGTTTTACCATTGTGGAGAGTGAAAAGGGTGACAAGAATCCCTATGCAGATGGCACTGTATACATGGTGGCTGTCAAGCTACCGGCATTATCGGAAACGTTGGGTGCCCACGAAGTTGGGGCAATTCCCTTTGTGGTAGACTTGATACAAGTAATCTGCCACTATCTGAAGATTGATCCCTGGTTTACCATCACCACTGAGGATCTGAAAGGTATTTTGTGACAAATAAAAAAACAACTACCCAAATGACAAAACGAATTAATGCTTTATTTTTCCTGCTGTCACTCTTGACAGTTATGATTGTTGCTTCAGGATGTAGCAAGGATGATGCCAAGACTCCTGTTGATCAACCCGCAGGCGGTATAGACAATGAGCCTGTCGACCCGCTGACAGAGACCACTGCCGAACTGAACCAGGAGCTGGCAGGGCTCAACTTCCAGGACCTGGAGCCCCTTTACAAGGCCAGTCATTCCAAAGCTCAGTCCAAGGCACCCACACGAGGCACGGCCGATGAACTCTTTGCCGACTTCAACAGCAAGCTGGCCAACCTGCTGGAATTGCTTAGGGGCAATTTCAACGTAGCCTTACCCTATGGTGTGCGCTTCACCTATAAGTCGTTCAACGATGTGCTTGAGACAACGTGGGATGTGGCAGGTAGCATAGAAGCTGGTGTAGACGGTAGCACATATTATTTCCAGCGCAACTCTAACGGCAGGGGACAGGTGGTATACAAAGCCGATGACGGTAGCAACTATACCATCGAGGCAGTGATGGACAAGGATACCTATATCGCCGACTGGAACATCAACGTGACACGGGCCAGACTGCTGATCATTACCAAGGATGGTGAACAAGTGTTGAAGATTACCGCCGGCTCGCGACGCGAACGCCCCCTCTGGGCTCTCATATTGCCCTTCATCGTACGTGAGAACACCTTTACGGGTGAGGTCATCTACAAGGACTTCGACATCACCCTTGACTGCGAACGCGAGAGTACTCACCGTCGCAACGTCGACATCACTTATGCCAAGGTGGGCGACACAGAGCCTATCCTCGTGATGAACACCGTGCTGACCGATGATGCCAACATCTGGAAGCTCATCAGGCACGACATCGAGTTCAAGGCCGACTTCATTGTCAAGGCTCTGAACGGCATCCTGACGTTTAACGGAACAGTGGAGAATGTAAACTGTCTGGTGCTCGATGGCATCACTCTGAACCAACTCATGGAACAAGGTACTGAATCGAAGGAAGAGTGCGACAAGCTGGTGGAGAATCTCAACAACAACCTGAACCTGAAGATGTATCTGATGGATGTCGACCTGGGCAGACTATTCCTGGGCACTGTTTACGACGAAACTACCAAAGTCTACAAACCCACCATCCTCATCAATTCACAGCTGTTTGGTTATCAGGACTATGTGCTGACAGAGATTCTGAAGAGTCTGGGGGTCAACATGGATGGTATCTTGCAGGCTGCTGCCTATTTAGACTGACATGAGCTATCAGCAACTGTGGCAGCAACTGGCCAGAACATACGATACGGGCGAGGCAAAAGCCATCGCCCGTATGTTGTATGAGGTGCGCTATGGACTCTCCCTCAGCGACTTGTTGATGGGACGCGATGCCGATGTGCCTCAACAGGAACTGCAACAGTTGACTGAACGGCTCGAACAACACGAACCTATACAGTACGTTTTGGGTCAGGCCGACTTTTGCGGACGTACTTTCAAGGTGAGTCCCGCTGTCCTCATCCCCCGACCTGAAACAGAGGAATTATGCCAGTGGGTCACTACAGAGGTGAGAGATTCTGCCTGCAACGATGCCGCCCTTAGCATACTCGATGTGGGAACAGGAAGCGGATGCATCGCCATCACGCTGGCGGCAGAATTGCCTGAAGCAAAGGTAACGGCATGGGATATTTCTGAGGATGCCCTGCTGGTGGCTTGTGAGAATGCTCTGCTGAATGGTGTCACTGTAGACTTTGAACTGCAAGATGTCCTTCTCGCCACAGCTGCAGCTCAGCAGACGAAAGACATCATCATATCGAATCCGCCTTATATATGTAATAAGGAACGCGCGACGATGGAAGCCAACGTGTTGGAACATGAGCCTCATCAGGCTCTCTTTGTGCCCGATGACGCCCCACTGCTATTCTATAGGGCCATTGCCAAGTTGGGACAGCAGATGTTGTCCTATGGTGGTTGGCTGTATTTCGAAGTCAATCCCCTTTTTGCAGCACAGTTGGCACGGCTGTTAAGTGCCATGTCGTATTACGACATCGAAATAAAGGAAGACCAGTTTGGCAAACAACGTATGATAAGAGCACGGAAGGGGAAGGCATAAAAGTGAACACAACATGAAAACCGAGAATGAAGCCTATTTGACACTGGCTGCACTGTGTGCACAGGCTGAACACTGCCAGTGGGAGATGACGGAGAAAATGCGCCGTTGGGAACTGGATGCTGAGGCTCAGGCGCGTGTGATGGAGCGACTGGTTAAGGAACGCTATGTAGACGACGAGCGCTATGCCCGTTCCTTTGTCAAGGACAAGGTGCGCTACAACAAGTGGGGGCGCCGCAAGGTGGAACAGGCTTTGTGGCAGAAGCATATCGCAGAGGATATTCGCCAACGCGCCTTAGACGAGGTGGAAGACGAGGAATACCTCTCAGTGCTGAGGCCTCTGCTGAAGCAGAAACGCAGGACGGTCAAGGCGCAGAACGACTATGAACTGAACCAGAAACTGATGCGGTTTGCGTTGGGACGTGGCTTCACGTTCGATATTATCCGACAGTGTATTAGTGTTGAGGACGAACCAGATGAGGATACCTTGGTGGACTAGAATCCTGGACTTTGTCTCTCCCCGCCTTTGTGTGGTGTGTGGCAGACGGCTGTCGCCAACGGAGCGTAGCCTTTGTGCTGTATGTCAGCTACACTTGCCTCGTACTGCCTATCAGTTTACGCCTGATGACAATCCGATGGCCCAGTTGTTCTGGTATTTGGCTCCTATTGAGCGTGCAGCTGCTCTCATATATTACGAACCTCATTCGGAGATGGCCCAGATGGTCTATCAGTTGAAATATGATAATCGTCCGGATATAGGTGAGGATATGGGTCGTGTGATGGCCTGCGACATGCAGTTGGCAGGCTTTTTTGATGGAGTCGATGTGTTGTTGCCCGTTCCCCTCTCACGCAAACGACTCCGTCAGCGCGGCTACAATCAGAGTGAACAGCTGGCGCGTGGCATCAGTGATATTACTCATCTGCCAGTGGTTACGAAGGTTCTCAGGAGGAAGCACTTCCGACAGAGTCAGACTCAGTTGAACCGTCGGGAACGTCAGGAGAATGTGGCAGATATGTTTGAGTTGCGTGATGGTAGCATGTTGGAGGGCAGGCATGTGCTGCTCATTGATGATGTCTGCACCACGGGCGCTACCTTGCTGGCATGTATGGATGCGCTCAAAGGCATTCCGGGTATTCGTTTCAGTGTCTTGACACTGGGCTTTACCAAGAGCTGAATGCAACCGATTGCACAGCCTGTATGAAATTTTATCCCCATTCTCTGTCCTTCATTCTCAAATCCTTTGTATCTTTGCACCAGGAAACTCATTAACTAACCTATTCGATATGAAACGATTATTTACTTCCATCATTATTTCGCTGGCCACTCTGCCCATGCTGGCACAAGGTTGGCCTGCCAACTACGACGGCGTCATGCTGCAAGGTTTCTACTGGGACTCATATACAGACAGTAACTGGGCTAATCTGGAATCACAGGCAGACGAGTTGTCTGAGTTCTTCAACTTGATTTGGGTTCCTAACTCTGCTTATGCTAATGACCTCACGAACAACATGGGCTACCATCCCGTCTACTGGTTTGATCACAAGAGTGCTTTTGGTACCGAAGCCCAATTACGCTCTATGATTCAGACCTTCAAGCAGAAAGGGACGGGCATCATCGAGGATGTGGTCATCAACCATCGCGCAAGCGTTGACGGCAATTGGCTTAACTTTCCGACAGAAACCTATAAGGGAGTAACTTATCAGCTGACGTCTGCCGACATTTGTCAGGACGATGAATCAAAAGACAATGGTTTTAAACCCACTGGAGCCAAAGATACAGGTGAACCGTGGGGCGGTGCCCGCGACTTGGACCATACCAGTGCCAACGTGCAGAAGAACGTCAATGCCTATCTCGACTTCCTGCTCAACGACCTGGGCTACGAGGGCTTCCGCTATGACTTTGTAAAAGGTTATGGTGCCAATTATGTCGGCCAGTATAACAAAACAGCCACCCCCAAATTCTCCGTCGGTGAGTGTTGGGACAGCTACACTACCATCGTCAACTGGCTCAACGGCACTAAAGTGGATAATGTTATCCAGAGTGCTGCTTTCGACTTCCCCATGAAGTACAACATCAACGATGTGTTTGCCACAGCCACAAACTGGACCAAGCTTAACAATACGGCTTTGTCTACCAATAATTCATGGGCTCGCTATGCTGTGACTTTCGTTGACAACCACGATACGGGCCGACAGGGTGAAAGCCCTCTCTATGCTAACGTTGAGGCCGCCAATGCCTTTATTCTCTCGCTGCCCGGTACTCCCTGTGTGTGGCTTAAGCACTGGCAGACCTATAAAACAACTATCAAAAAGCAGATTCTTGTTCGTAAGGCAGCAGGTCTTAATAACCAGAGTGAAATTATCAGCAAGACAGCCTCCAACAACGGCTATGTGTTGAACACCAAGGGTACCAAGGGCAATGTGTTGCTGGTATTAGGAACAGCAACCACCAACACCGGCGGCTATAAGTTGGCTGTTGAAGGCACTAACTATAGATTGTACGTAAGTAGCGGTGTAGATATTTCAGCTCTTGACAACGTCAAAGAAGATAGTTTTACTGCTCCTGATTGTTGCGAGGTGAAAGAGGGTGAGGTTTGCGCTTTCTTCGAGGCACCCACTTTGTATACCGACGTACACTGCTGGGCTTGGGACTCCAAGAACAACTATACAGGTGGTTCATGGCCTGGAGCAGCTTGCACCAAGGTGGGTACCAACAATGGCAACAACGTCTGGAAGTGGACTTACACAGGTGCGCTGACCACTTTGCCAACGTACATCATTTTCAACAACAATAACAAAGGCAAGCAGACCAGCGACTTAGACTTCCACAATGGCGGCTATTATAACGAGGCAGGTGCCCTGCAAGGTACCGTGACAGGCATCCGCGAAATTCTTGTGAACGCTAAGGTTCCTGAGCCTGGAGCTTGTTATAATCTTTCCGGCCAGCGTGTGATACCACAAACCAAGGGTATTTACATCATCAACGGCAAGAAGTACGTCAAATAAGCACAGGCATGGGAAGATTAAATAGATGACACTAAAAGAGTTTTTCAAGAAAGACCGTTTTGCGGCCTTGGCGGGCGTTGAACTGTTAGAAGTCAGGCAAGGCTACGCCAAGGCCCGCATGTTGGTAACACCAGAGCACCTGAATGGTGGGGGAGTATGTCAAGGTGGGGCCTTGTTTACTCTAGCCGACCTGGCTTGTGCTGCGGCTTTTAACAGTCACTTGATATTGACGCTTGGGACGTCGGCCAATATTACTTTCATGGCTAATGTCAGCGAGGGCTATGTCTTTGCAGAAGCTCGCGAGTTGGTAGACCATCCCAAAATGCCTTATGCAGAAATCCGCGTGACAGACGAGACCGGCAGGCTGCTGGCCGTCTTTACCTCAAGCGGATACAGGAAAAAAGGGGCGGTCATACCCGCTGACCGCCCCTTGTAAAGTGTTATGCCAGTTTCGAGAGGTCTGGCTCCTCAATGTACTTCAGTTTGTTGTCGATGATGACCTTTTCGGCCTCTTCTGCGTTCTCCGTACGGAATATCATGATGCCCTTGCCGTTCAGCAGGAAGGTGTACATGTAGGCGATGGAGATGCCCGCTTGGGAGAAGGTCTCAACGGCATCGGCTGCACGACCAGGTACGTCATCGAGTTCAAGGGCGAAGACATTGCTTTGTGCAACAGCTACGCCATTCTTTTTCAGCTCCTCGTAGGCACGAAGAGGTTCACTGCAAATGAGACGATAGATACCATACTCTGCTGTGTCGGCAATTGTTGAAGCAACAATTTGGATACCAGCCTGTTTAAGAACCTGAAGCACCTTGATGAGCGTGCCCGAACGGTTCTCGATAAAGATAGAAAGTTGATTGATAGTCATGATATTTACAATTTATAATTGATGATTTTTATTTATTGATAAACTTTTCGCTTGTCTACGACGCGGACTGCCTTGCCTTCGCTGACGGGCAAGGTGCCAGGAGATACTAGACGTACGATGGGCGTTAACAGTATTTCGTCCTTAAGCTGACGACGTATCTCTTTCTCCAGTGTCTGCAATTCCTTGTAGTCATCAGTGGCCTTGGCCAGTTCTACTTCGACGGTCATGTTGTCGTTGTTCTCGTCGGTAGTTAGCGTGATGAGGTAGTTGTTGCCCAGTTCTGGGAACTGCATCAGGATCTTCTCAATCTGGATTGGGAAGATGTTGACACCACGCAGTACCATCATGTCGTCTGAGCGTCCACGCATACGATCCAGGCGGATGTGGTTGCGTCCACAAGGGCAGCTACGGCCTAAGACGCGTGTCAGGTCGCGTGTGCGATAGCGCAGCAGCGGCATGGCTTCGCGGCAGAGGGTGGTCAAAACCAGTTCACCAATCTCGCCATCTGGAACAGGCTCCAGTGTCTCGGGGTCTACAATCTCAACGATGTAATAGTCCTCCCAGAAGTGCAGACCGTTCTGCTCAGGACACTCGAAGCCTACACCAGGGCCACACATCTCGGACATACCGAACGAGTTGTAGGCTTTGACGCCCATCATCTCTTCGATACGTTTGCGCTGTTCTTCAGAGTGAGGCTCTGCACCAATGGCTAGCACTTTCAACTTGGTGTCTCGGCGAGGGTCTACGCCCTCCTGCTGCATGACTTCATAGAGTCGAGTGACATAAGAAGGAACAGCATGGATAGCCGTCGTACCGAAGTCCTTGATGAACTTGATTTGGCGCAGCGAGTTGCCGGCAGCAGCAGGAACGGTCAGCATGCCCAGACGCTCGGCACCATACTGGAAGCCCAGACCGCCTGTGAACATACCATAGCCTGACGAATTCTGGAATACGTCATCAGGGCGCAGGCCTACCATCCACAGGTTGCGTGCCACTTGATTAGCCCACTCGTCAAGGTCTTTCTTTGTGTGCAGAATAACGGTGGGGTTACCTGTTGTACCACTGGAAGAGTGCAGACGGACACAGTCGCGTAAGGGCACGCACGACATGCCAAAGGGGTAGGTTTCGCGCAGGTCCTGTTTCGTGGTGAAAGGCAGCTTACGTACATCTGCCAGTGTCTTAATGTCATCAGGCGTGATGCCTGCTTCTTTGAATTTTTTCTGATAGAACTCGTTGTTCATGCAGTGGCGAACTGTTTTCTGAAGACGCTCCAACTGGAGTGCTTCGATCTGCTCGCGACTCATGGTCTCGAATTCCGGATTAAAATAGCGTGAATTGTACATAGTGTTATTTATAGTTTGCGATTGTCTATCACATGTGCGCTCTTGCCTTGGCTACGCTCAATAGTGTTGGGTGCCTTGAGCTGAACCTTGGCGGCAATGCTGAGCACGCTCTTGAGCTTGTTGGCCAGTTTCTTCTCCAGTGCATCAACAGCAGCAGGAGTATCGAAGATGCCGGTGAAGTGCTCTTGGCGTATCTCCACCTGTACCTGTAGCGTGTCGAGGTTGTTAACACGGTCGACAATGAGCATGTAGCGGGGTGCAAATTCGGGCATCGAGAGTACAACGCTTTCTACCTGTGAGGGGAATACATTGATACCACGGATGATGAGCATGTCATCTGAACGTCCTTCGATGCGTCCCATACGGATATTCGTACGTCCGCAGTCACACTGACCATCCATCAGATGGCAGAGGTCGCGGGTACGATAACGCAGTACGGGCATACCCTCCTTGGTCAGAGTGGTAAACACCAGCTCGCCCGTTTGTCCGTTAGGCAGGGGTTCCAGTGTCGTTGGGTTGATAATCTCGGGGTAGAAGTGGTCTTCGTTGATGTGGCTGCCGTGCTGCATCTGACACTCGTAGCTGACCGAGGGACCCATGACCTCGGAGAGTCCGTAGATGTTGTAGCCTTTCAGTCCCAGACGTTCCTGAATCTCCAGGCGCATTTGCTCGGTCCATGGCTCGGCACCAAAGGCACCCACGCGCAATTTAATCTGGTCTTTCGTGATGCCCATCTTATCCATGGTTTCAGCCAAATAGAGGGCATACGACGGGGTGCAGGCAATACCTGTCACACCGAGGTCGCGTATAAGTTTCAGGTGTTTCTCCGTGTTACCCGTTGAGGCAGGTACTACAGAAGCACCAATGTGTTCCACACCATAGTGCGCACCTAATCCTCCCGTGAACAAGCCATAGCCATAAGAAACGGAGAAAATGTCATCACGTGTAACGCCAAAGGCTGTCAGACAGCGTGCCATACACTCGCTCCATACGCCGATGTCCTTGCGGGTATATCCCACGATGGTAGGGTTGCCAGTCGTGCCACTGGAGGCATGAATACGGATAATCTCACTCTGAGGTGCTGCCTGAAGTCCGAAGGGATAGTTGTCGCGCAAGTCCTTCTTCGTAGTGAAAGGCAACTTTTGAATGTCCTCAATGGTTTGTATATCGTCAGGACGGAGGTCCAGTTCCTGCATCTTGTTACGATAGAACGGTACGTGGTGATAGACGTATTTTACAATTCTGCGAAGTCGTTTTCCTTGTAGCGCGCTCATCTCATCGCGGCTCATACATTCTTTGTTAGGATTCCAAATCATAGTTGTTGGTTGTTTACTAGTTATACTTATTATTCATAGCATTTGAAGATGTTGTTGACGATGTCATGTTTCATCTTCGGCGAGAGAAGGCTTACCAGCCAAACCACAGGGAAGCCGCCCACCATAGCGATGGCTCCACAGTTGATAGGATTGATGGGATTGCCCAATAGCATGTTGACCACCGTGATGCCCACACCCCAGATGAAGCAGGCCCAGACAGAGGCTGTTGTGACCCCACGCCAGTAGAGCCCCATCATGAAAGGAGCCAGGAAGGCACCTGCCAAAGCACCCCAAGAGATTCCCATCAGCTGGGCAATAAACGTGGGTGGATTGAGAGCAATCAGCAGCGAGATGACGATGAAGAACACAATCAGTACGCGCATGACAACTACCTTGCGACGCTCTATCTTTTCTGAGACGATGTCATCAATGGTGCCTTCTTCAACCTCCCCAGGCAGCGACTTCTTGTCGCGATAGATAAGGTCGAGGGTCATGGTGGACGATGATGTCAGTACCAGCGATGCCAATGTTGACATGGAGGCAGAAAGTACCAGCAGTACCACCAGTGCGATGATAGCGTCTGGTAATGTGACCAGCATAGAGGGAACGATGCTATCGAATGCCAGATGACCATTAGGCAATGTAGGTGGCATGCCGAACAAACGCCCAAAGCCGCCAAGGAAGTAGCAACCACCAGCCACAATCAGGGCAAAGATGGTTGAGATGATAGTGCCTCGCTTGATGGCGCTCTCGTCAGTGATGCTATAGAACTTGCCCACCATCTGTGGCAATCCCCATGTGCCTAGTGAAGTCAAGATGACAACACCCAGCAGATTCCAAGGGTCGGGGCCAAAAAGGTCTGCAAAGGCGCCATTGACGGAAGGGTCAGTATCAGATGGTAATGAGCCCATCTTCTCTATGGCTACAGACAAACCGCCCTGTGAGTTGAGGACGACAGCAATGACTGTTACTATACCGAAGAGCATGATGATGCCCTGTATGAAGTCGTTCATGGCAGTGGCCTTATATCCGCCCAGGATGACATAGACAGCAGTCAGGATGGCCATGATGATGACACAATACTCATAGGGAATGCCAAAGCCCATCTCAAACAGTGTGGAGATGCCTTTGTAGACACCAGCCGTGTAGGGAATAAGGAATACGAAGGCGATGACGCTGGCAGCAACACGCAGTCCTTGGTCTTGGAAACGTGTGCCGAAAAAGTCAGGCATGGTACGGCTCTCAATGTGTTGCGTCATCAGTTTGGTTCGCCGACCTAATAGAATCCATGCCAGCAAGGAGCCGATGATGGCATTGCCGATACCTATCCACGTGGATGAAATACCGTATTTCCATCCAAACTGACCAGCATAGCCAACAAAGACAACAGCCGAGAAATAGGAAGTACCATAGGCAAAAGCAGTCAGCCACGGACCAACAGAGCGTCCACCCAACACAAATCCGTCAACGCTGGCAGCCTGTTTGCGGCTATAAAGACCGACACCCAGCATGACAGCAAAGAATATAATGGTTAAAAGTATCTTGATAATCATAATGGTAGTTTACAATTTAACGATTGACGATTTATTGTTTACTTTTCTTTCCGAGATAGTCGAGTCTGATCTGCATCTGTGCCATGATGGCATGGTTGGCACCATGGATGAACTCTCCTCCCTGGGTGTATGCGCTTTTGTAGACATACTGCACCTGGAATCGGCACTTCTTGTAGAACCAGTATTGCA
>Ga0256407_10009941_pt1 | contig 13475 bp, 13 predicted proteins | sample RumenRJG_04DNA_FD_193489 | JGI IMG/M metagenome (GOLD analysis project Ga0256407, IMG submission 193489) | Bovine rumen microbial communities from Lethbridge, Alberta, Canada - RJG_04 | ecosystem: Host-associated > Mammals > Digestive system > Stomach > Rumen | place: Canada: Alberta... | reverse complement strand
AATTAATACCTTATCAAAACGAATTAAGCTAACTGGGTCAATTCCTTTAACATCACGAACATCAACTTTATAGATGTTTCTAGCTGCCAAGAATAAATCAGCATCAACCTCTTTCTTAATGATAAGAACATCGCTTAAATCCATAGCTTTTAATTTTGCAACTAATGCTTTGGTCTTTGGCTGATCAACAGAAAAATCATTAACAACAACCAAACGATCCTGTCTAACTAATTCAGAGAAAATACTCTGTAAAGCAGCACGATACATCTTCTTGTTAACTTTCTGGCTATGATCCTGCGGACGTGCAGCGAATGTTACACCACCGCTTCTCCATAATGGAGAACGGATACTACCAGCACGAGCACGACCAGTACCCTTTTGACGCCATGGTTTCTTACCGCCGCCAGAAACGTCTGAACGATTCTTTTGTGCACGGGTACCTTGACGAGCTGCATTTGTATAAGCAACAACCACCTGATGAACTAATGCTTCGTTATACTCACGAGCAAAGGTAGTTTCAGAAACTTGAAGAGCACCGTTTGTGTCTTTAATTACTAATTCCATTACTATCTCCTCAAGTATTATGCTTTAACTGTTGGTTTAACAATAATATTACCGTTAACAGCACCTGGAACAGCACCTTTAACCAATAATAAATTGCGTTCTACATCTACACGTACAACTTCTAAATATTGTACAGTTGTAGTTACATTACCTAAATGACCACACATTTTCTTACCTTGGAATACACGACCTGGAGTCTGGTTCTGACCAGTAGATCCAGGAACACGGTGTGAACGTGAATTACCATGAGTCCAATCCTGTGTACGGAAATTCCAACGCTTAACAGTACCAGCGAAACCTTTACCTTTTGATGTACCGGTTACGTCTACTCTTTTAACGTCGTTTAACACGTCTAATTTAACTTCTGAACCAACCTTATAATTAGCTAATTCATCTTCGTTTAAACGAAATTCCCATAATCCACGACCAGCTTCAACGCTGGCTTTTGCGAAATGTCCAGCTTCTGCTTTGTTTAGACGACTAGCCTTAACACTACCAGTTGTTACTTGAATTGCATTATAACCATCGCTTTCAACAGTTTTAACCTGTGTAACACGGTTAGCTTCAACTTCAATAACAGTTACAGGAACAGATAAGCCATCTTCCTTAAAAATTCTGGTCATTCCAACTTTACGACCGATTAAACCGATTGACATTATTTATACCCCTTTCCGTTAATCTAGGCGAATCTGAACATCAACACCAGCAGATAAATCCAAACGCATTAAAGCGTCAACGGTTTTATCAGAAGGTTGAACGATATCAATTAATCGCTTGTGTGTACGGATTTCATACTGATCACGTGCATCTTTATTTACGTGTGGAGAAATCAGTACGGTGAAACGTTCTTTGCGAGTTGGTAATGGAATTGGTCCACGTACCTGTGCGCCAGAACGCTTTGCAGTTTCTACGATTTCGGCTGTAGACTGATCAATTAAATGATGATCAAAAGCCTTTAATCTAATTCTAATTCTTTGGTTCTGCATTTGCCAGAGCTCCAAAATGGTTAAAGAACAAAAAGAAAATCTCACTTCACGCTCTTTTCTTCCAAACGCGAGGAGATGTTTCCACTCATTTCCTTCCAGATCGGAAGGACTTTTAAAAATAAATGTAGTTTTTAACGATAAGCTACACAAAAACGTTTGTATTATACATTATGCCTAACTATTTGCAACATATTTTTAAAAATTTGTTATTACTCACACTTTTCAATGTTTTTTTGAACAAAAAAAACACCCGAATACTTACGTACCCGGGCATTCAATCAATTGTTATCATCAAAACAGCAAATTATGGCAGAGTCATACCTTCTGCGGCATAAATCATGCTTTGATAATCTTGCATCTAACATCTTTCGGTATACTCATATCAGACAACGCTGTAGTTGTTTCTGCTGTTGGATTAATTACCTTCAACTTTCTTGTATGGAGCAGTATTCCGCTTTCGAGCTTGATATTCTTACCCAGAATCGGACCCTTGGTCGTAGCACCGGTACTATGAATTGTCTTTAACAAATCATTCATTGCAATATCGATAATTTTGTGATCTTCCGCAGTCACAATAATCATAAAACCTTGTTTTTCACTCATTAGTAATACCTATAGTATGAATTTTAATCTACTTTCCGTCAGTTTCCTCAACCATTGGCGGATCGTTTAACCAATTAACAAGCCAGGTGCTGTTTCATAAATTCTATGGCACTGGATATTTGACCAGGAGCAACTCCGCCTTTTGCACAACGTTTAGACAGCAGGGCATCAATTTCCAAACAAGGATAAACATCGCTCTCAATCTTCGGGCAAATCTGCTTAAACTGTTCAAGTGTTAACATTTCCAGAGGCTTTTGTTCCTTTATTGCAAACACCACAATTTCACCAACTATATGGTGAGCTTCTCTGAACGGGATTCCTTTGGTTACCAAATAATCTGCAAGTTCGGTAGCATTGGAATAACCGCCTTTTGCTGCATCCAATGTTGCATCGGCCTTAACTTTAATGTCTTCCAGTACCAGACCTGCCATATCAAGACAATCGTGCCAAGTATCCAAAGCATCAAACAGTCCTTCCTTATCTTCCTGAAGGTCTTTGTTGTATGCCAGCGGCAATGCCTTGACAGTAACCAGCATTCCCATCAATGCTCCAATAACTCGGCCTGATTTTCCTCTGATTAATTCCAAGGCATCAGGATTTTTCTTCTGAGGCATCAGGGAAGATCCTGATGTAACGCGATCAGACAATTCAACAAAACCCGCTTCTCCGGAATTATAAATTATCAGATCCTCAGCAAATCTGGATAAATGTACCATGGAAATGCTAGCGCAATTTAATAATTCAAGCACATGATCGCGGTCTGAAACAGAATCCAGACTGTTTCTTGTTGCTTCAGAAAAATCCAAATCACGGGCCAGCTTCTCGCGATCAACAGGATAAGCAGTTCCGGCAAGAGCTGCAGCTCCCAGAGGACAGCGATTCATTAAATCAGTGGCATTTTTCAGACGAATGTAATCACGATCCAGCATTTCTACATATGCCAAAGCCCAATGTCCGAAGGTAACCGGCTGAGCTCGTTGAAGATGGGTATAACCAGGTATCACAGTATCTTTAAACTGTTCTGCGGTTTTCAACAATGATTTCTGCAAACCTCTAATCGAATCAAGGAGTACAGCAGCCTGTGCGCGACACCACAATTTTAAATCAGTTGCGACCTGATCATTGCGGCTTCTTCCGGTATGAAGCTTCTTTCCAAGTTCTCCGACTTTATCAATCAATCTGCTTTCAACATATGAATGAATATCTTCAAATCCAGCATTAGCAATAGAGTGAGGATCATGCTCGACTTCCGCCAACAGCTCATTTAACGCCGTCTGTAATTTTTCATTTTCTTCCTTGGTAATGATGCCAACAGAACAAATAGCTTTAGCCCATCCTTTTGATCCTTCCAGATCCTGCTTAGCCATTCTGTAGTCAAAAACCAAAGAATCATTAAACTGTTTGAATCTTACATCTGCCTCTTGTGTGAAGCGTCCACCCCATAATGCCATAAATATTCCTCTTAAAAAATTTTATTGTAATTATACTTGTATTTTGCTCAGATACAAATAAATAAAGAAAAAAGACTGAGTTTATATTTATAAACCCAGTCTCAAATCCATTCTGCTATGAGAATAAAAAATTATTTTTTATTCTTATTTGCATCATTGATTGCTCTGATTCTGCTTGGCAATGAATATAAACGGATAAAACCATCAGCATGACTCTGGTCATAAACGTTATCTTCACCGAATGTACAGAAATCAACGTTGAACAAACTGTTGTCAGAACGTTTTTGCACTGCAGTAACACTGCCTTTATATAATTTCAATACGACTTCACCGGAAATATCCTCGGCGATAGCATTAGCAGAAGCCAAAATAGCCTTGCATAACGGAGTAAACCATCTGCCATCATAAACCAGGTGTGAAAATTCCAGACCAAGTTTTTCGCGCCAAGCACGAGTGGTCTTATCAAGAATCAATTCTTCCACAGCACGTAAAGCCGCCATCATTACTGTTCCGCCAGGGGTTTCATAACAGCCGCGAGATTTCATGCCGACTAAACGATTTTCGGTAATATCTACTCTGCCAACACCGTGTTTAGCAGCTAAATCATTCAAAGTTGCAAGACAGTTGTAAGGAGTCAGTGCCTTGTCGTTAACTGAAACAATTTCACCTTTTTCAATCTTTACTGAAACGAATTCAGGTTCATTAGGAGCCTTTTCTGGATCCACTGTCCAGGTCCATACGTTTTCAGATGCACGATTCCATGTATCTTCCAGCTCGCCGCCTTCGGTGGAGATATGCCAAGCATTAGCATCACGGCTGTAAATCTTCTTTAATGTAGCCTTGCATGGAATATTTCTTTCGTTCAGATAATTTAACAAATCTTCTCTTGAACGCATTTTCCAAATACGCCATGGAGCAATTACCTCCAGTTGAGGAGCCAGTGCAGCAACAGCACTTTCAAAACGCACCTGGTCGTTTCCTTTACCGGTACAACCGTGAGCCACAGCCTGAGCACCTTCTGCCAAAGCTGTTTCAACCATGGCTTTGGCGATAACAGGGCGGGCCATTGATGTTCCAAGCAAATAGGTACCTTCGTAAACAGCACCTGTCTTCAAGGTAGGATATACATAATCTTTTACAAATTCTTCACGAAGATCTTTAATGATGCATTTTGTTGCACCTGATTGTTTTGCTTTTTCTTCAATACCGACTAAATCTTCACGATCCTGACCAACATCAGCTACAAAGCAAATAACTTCACAATTGTAGTTTTCTTTCAGCCAAGGTACGATTGCAGAAGTGTCTAAGCCACCTGAATAAGCCAATAAAACTTTTTTAATATCTGCCATTTTTATTTTTCCTGATTAATAAGAGTATCTAAAACTGCCATTTGAGCATGTAAACGGTTTTCAGCTTCATCATATATTAATGAAACTTTTTCATCATCCATAACATCAGATGTTATTTCCATATCTCTGTGCGCAGGTTGACAATGTAACACATGTCTAATACCTGTGTCATTTAATAATTTACGATTAACCTGATATGGCATGAATATTTTAGCTGCCTCTTCCATCGGCGTAGTATCACCCATGGAAACCCAGGTATCAGTATAACCCACATCGAAACCTTTAACATCCATTATGTTATCTGTAACAGATAATTTAGCGCCGGATTTTTTAGCAATTTCCGCAGCCATATTGAATATAGCTGCATCAGGTCCTCTGCCCTTAGGAGAAACTATAGCGACTGTTGAACCTAAAATTGCACCGGTAATCAATAAGGAATGAGTCATATTGTTGCCGTCGCCAAAATAAGCCAGTTTAACTTTGGTAATATCATCGTAATTCTCAAAAATGGTCATGTAATCAGCCAATACCTGACAAGGATGATACAGATTACATAAAGCATTGATCACCGGAACCGAACCATATTTGCTTAATTGAAGCAATGTTCCGTGATCATACACGCGCGCAACAATACCGTCGCACCAGCGTGATAAATTGCGGGCATAATCCTTTACAGATTCGCGCTGCCCCATAATGCCGTTCTGCTGATCCATGTAAACAGCATGTCCGCCAAGTCGTGTAATACCAATATCAAAAGTCACGCGAGTCCTCAAAGATTGCTTTTCAAATAAAGTTACCACACTTTTACCTGCAAGCCGTTGGTTGAACTTTGCAGGATTTTTTTTCATCTGTCGACCTAAATCGATCATCTGCAGAACTTCATCACGCGAAAATTCTGTAGTATTCAATAAATGACGCATGTAACACTCCTTTTACAATGCCTGAACTTGAGTTCCGATTGTTTCTCCTGCCAGCAAACGTTTTAACAATTCAGGATTTTTCCATCCGGCAACCGAAACTGCCTTACCAAGTGTTCTGGAAGCTTTTAAAGCTGCTTTAACCTTAACTTCCATTCCGCCTGAAATAACTCCGTTCTTAATTAATTCCGCAGCTTTTTCTTCTGTCATTGACGAAATTAAATTACGATCCTTATCCAAAATACCATCCACATCAGACAATAGTGCCAAATCAGCATTTAAAGACATGGCTATTGATGTTGCAGCCTGATCGGCATTAACGTTCATGAGCTGACCTTCACCGGTTATACCTATTGAACTTATGATAGGGAAATAACCGTTTTCAAGTAACAGATTTAGTAATTTAGGTGAACCGGTATTTGCTGTGCCAACAGCTCCCAATTCAGGATCAAGCTGACCGATTTCACACAGTGCGGCATCTGATAAACACAATCCGACACCGTTAAATTTATACTGTATGGCCTTTGCCAGCATTAACTTATTGGCTGTACCGGCAAGCGCACCGGCGATATACGGTATGTGTTCAAACGGTGTTACTCTCAAACCGTTTTTCTTTTCACTCTTGATACCCAATTGCTTTAACAAATCATCCACAAGACAGCCACCGCCATGAACCAGAACTACAGGGCGGTTATTTTCTTTAAGGTAACCTGACAAACCGTCAAACAAAGCATTCAATGATGCATCATTTTCAATTAAAGCACCACCCAATTTAATAACCAAAATATTATTCATGATTTCAGGTCCTGTTATATCAAACTAGTAGTTATAGGATAGCCGCAGTTAATATTGATGCACTGCATTGCCTGAGCGGAAGCTCCCTTCAGTAAATTATCAATTGCAGAACTTACAATCAGCATATCCCCTTCGCGCTGCCAGTGCAGATCTACGAATGGAGTAAATTCCACCGCTCTGATTGAAGACCAGTTAGGTTGCAGTCTTACCAGAGGTTTGCTGTCATAAGCATCATGATAAGCTTTATCAATCTGTTCATCGGTTACATTGCCCTTAAGCTTAACGTAAATGGTAGCCAGAATACCTCTTTTGAAATTACCTAGATGAGGCTGGAATAAAACTTTCTGACCTAAATGATGGCTGATTTCAGGACGATGACGATGTCCGAAAACACCGTACATATTCAAACTAACTTCGCAGAAACTTGATGTCAGAGACGCTTTTCTTCCCGAACCTGATACTCCGGACACAGCATTAATAATAGGCATGGTATCAGGATCGATCAGACCTGCATTGAACAGAGGTTTCAAGGCAGTCAGAGAAGCTGTAGGATAGCATCCTGGAACAGCAATGAGTTTGGCATTTTTTATCTGCTCTTCATTCCATTCGGCTAGTCCGTAAACCGCACTTGCAAGCCAGTCCAGGTTGGTATGTTTAAAATTGTAGTATTTTTCATAAAATTCCGGATCGTTAACCCTGTATGCACCGGATAAATCAAATACGCGCTTTGAATCATCAATAATGAACTCAGGAGCAATTTTCATACTTACTTCATGTGCTGTACATAAACACACCAAATCGGCATTATGCTTAATATCATTCATTGCATTCTGATCGTCATCTAAAGGAATGATTTCTTGATCTACAAGAGAACTATACATAGGATACAATTCGGAAAATTTCTTATGCGCATCCTTGGACGTAGCTGAAACATATAAACCGTATAAATCTAAGTACGGATGTCTTTGAACCAAATTAGCTAACTCTGCACCTGCATATCCACTTGCACCAATAATTGCAACCTTTGGATTTTTCTGTGGCATAAACGCTCCTAAAACCTTTCTTCTTCTTTTTTTGACAAATGAATAAAAAAACAAAATCCTTGCTTGAAATTTTCTATTTCAAACAATTTCGAAAAACTTGTTTACAAACTCTTTCCTACTTTTAATTATGCCATAAATTATGAATTGTTGTTATATATTTTTTAAGCAAAATTATATTATCACTTTATTTTTTTAGGTTTTAACTTCTACAATTTGATAACAGGTAGATTTTTCCGGTATGCACTATTCCTGCACTGCGTACATACAGGCTTTTCCTGCAATTTCCCAACGGATTTTGTGAGCGGATTTCAATTCAATAAGTCAAAATCCGGTAACATCGAGGAAGTTCGACAGTTGCGTAATATAAAAATCACTAAAGATTACCCTAAAAAAAGAATAACTGTTATTAACGGACACAAACAAATATCATCGTTCATTCTCCATGAGTAATTGAATGAAACATAATTAAATCTTTAGGCAACTCTGTTTTATACCCGGAAGGTGATATACTTGTCAGAAGGTATTGCACACGGTTTTTGAATTCAAATTTGAACGCTGTCAATCATTTCGATTCACAAAAAATAAAATAATTTCAGGGAATTTACCGAACATGAACAAAACAGAATTTTTAAGTCTGCTGGATAAAATAGTCAAAACCAAAACCATTAGCAGTGACAATCCAAAGGAAGATTTTTCAAACATGGAATTAATCGATCTGCTGAAAAAGGAAACATCAAGTCGCGGCGGAGAGTTTATTGAAGATACGGTTTTGAACAGACCCCCAAAAAACAATCTGCTGATAAAATTCGGTCAAGGAGACGGAGGGCTGCTGTTTTCCGGTCATACAGACACAGTTCCTTATGATGCATCAAAGTGGAAATATGATCCTTTTACACTTACGGAACTTAAAGATCGCTTCATTGGACTTGGTATAATTGACATGAAGGGGTTCTTTGCACACATATTTGCCGCTCTGGATAAAATTGATTTAAAGAAACTAAAAAAGCCTGTTTATATTCTTGCTACCGTAGATGAAGAAACAACCATGGTAGGTGCCAATATGTTTGCAAACAAGGAACAGAATATAAAACCTGATTTCTGTCTTATCGGAGAGCCTACTTCGCTTTATCCCGTAATACAGCATAAAGGATATATGGCCTTCAGAATAACGGTAACAGGTAAGACCGGTCACAGTTCCAATCCTGATCTTGGTGTCAATGCAATATACGTGATGAACAGAATTATCGAGCAAATACTTGTATTTGAAAAAGAACTGAAGACGAAATATCAGGATCCGAGTTTTGATATTCCCTACCCTAGTTTGAACATAGGTTCTATTAAAGGAGGCGACAGCCCGAACCGAATCTGCGGAGAATGTGAAATTCTTCTTGATATAAGACCCCTGATTACCACCCCCTGCAGCATGATAGAACAGAGACTCAGGGAAATAATAAACAGGATCCCCAAAAATGATAATCTGCAGATAAATTTATCACCTCTCTATGAGCATATAGATCCTTTTAAAACAGATATGAACAACAAGTATGTGAGGTATCTTGAAGATCTGACTGAACACAAGGCCATTTCAGTAAACTACTGCACTGAAGCGTCATTTTTAAGAAAACTGAACTGTCCGCTGGCAATATGCGGCATAGGAAGTATCGATAATGCTCACCAGCCGAATGAATTTATGCCTAAGGAAGATCTCGAAAAATTTCATAAAATTCTTACACAACTAATCCGGCGGATATGCCTGTAGAATTGATTATCAATTTTAAACATCCGTTTTGTTTTTACCGCCTTGTAAAAACAGAACGGTATCGCACTTTGCATCAGCATGAACCGTTCAAGCTGCATCATTTACAGTTAAAATCAGATTCATGACTAACAGTTTTTTTCATGTTTTCATTAAAAGAAAAATCATCTGAACCCCAAGTAAATATCACATCCCGCCACACTGCAAACACACCGGTTTTCCAAGAAAAAAAATAATTGAAAATTATTGAAAAAAATTGTTGCAACATGAAACTTTTTCCCTATAATTGTCAAAAAGTTTTTACGTAAGCGGTCCGACCTGGCTTCGGACATTTCTTTGGTCCTGTGGCAAAGCCACATTTGCGAGGTGTAATTAAAAAATAATGAACAACCTGCTTAATACAGAACTTGATTATCAAGATTTAGTTTCCAAATTTGGTTCACCACTTCTCGTGCTTGATAAAGCAACTGTCAGACATCAGTATCAGGCATTAAAGGCTGCCCTTCCAGGTGTAACTCTTCATTATGCATTAAAGCCATTACCACATGATGCGGTGATTGACGCTCTTGAAGAAGAAGGTGCTTGTTTTGATTTGGCTTCCAACGGTGAAGTTGACTTAATGAAAGCACATGGAATCGATCCTGCAAAATGCATCCATACACATCCTATAAAGAAAATCAGCGACATTGCCTATGCTCTAAATTACGGCTGTAAAGTCTTTGTGGCTGATAATGAATGCGAACTTGAAAAATTGGCTCAGTTCAGAGATCAGGTAAAATTGCTTGTTAGAGTAAGCTTCCCTAATCCAGAAACCAAAGTTGATTTATCAAAGAAGTTTGGAGCTTTACCGGAAGAAGTGCTTCCTTTGCTGAATAAAGCCGCATCCCTTGGGTTGGAAATCTACGGACTTTCATTCCATGTAGGTTCACAGGTGAAGTCAGCAAAAAGACATGTTGAAGCAATTACCGCCTGCTCTCAGATTATACGTGAAGCTCGGGAACAGAATATTCAAATTAAAGTATTGGATATTGGCGGTGGTTTCCCGGTTGATTATGAAACTGCATCTGAAACAAACATCAAGGAATTCTGTAAGCCGATTGTAGAAGCTCTTGCAGGTGTTTCTGAAGATGTACGAATCATTGCCGAACCAGGAAGATTTATAGCAGCTCCGGCCATGATAGGAATCTGTTCTGTTACAGGCAAGAGTACCCGTTTCGGTAAACCTTGGTATTATCTTGATGATGGTGTTTACTGCAGTTATTCAGGTCAGATCTTCGATCACGTTGTTTATCCGAAGTTTGCTCAAAAACTTGGTGCAATCAACTACTCTGTACTCGCTGGTCCTACCTGTGACAGTATTGACATCATTGCGGAGGATATTCCTCTTCCTGAATTGGATATCGGTGATTTGATCGTAGGAAAGATGATGGGTGCATATACTATCGCGACCGCTACAGATTTTAACTTTATTCCTCGTGCTCAAATTGTAGAAATTGATTTGGAGAGAGAACCTCTTTGCATCAATCTGGAAATGGTAGCATGAAATAAAAGATAAATTACAACAATCATTGTATTTGGCCATTCAAATTATTGTAATCTGAATGGCCTTCTTGTTTTTGAAAAGAGAGAACAAAATTGCACAATGCGGTTTACCTGTCGTATAACGCAATAATTTTCTTTGCAACCCTCTCGGCTCCATCTCCGTCAACTGCACCTACGATACAGGAACTAATCCTGGTTAACAGTTCTTCATTTCCTGCCAGCTTTTCAACCTGCTCAATAACAAAGTCTTCGATTTTACAGTTTCTTGCATCACCGCAGTAATTTATCAGCTGCAGGCGATCCATATATTCACCGACTTTCAACTGATTATCAGCAATCGCAAATGCAACACTCGGCAAACCGCACGCACATAATTCATACAGTGTTGTTCCGCATGCAGAAACAGCAATACGGGAATTGCGCATAAAGCTAGACATATGCACCACATGCTGATGTAATCTTACACGTGCAGTGTCCTTCCGTCTCAGTTCGTCAAGTTCTTCAAAATGAGTGCTTAAATCGCCGATTATAACGTCTACAGTAAAATTGCCAAGTTCAGAACTGGACAATATCTTATTAAGAATTTTAAATTCAAGATTTAAAGGATCTGTACCGCCTGTGGTAAGAAGTATATTCAGAGGTCTCGATTGTATTTTCCTGTAGCGCAGATTGTTGAACTCATCCCGTAACGGACAGTACTTCAATCCGGTATACACCCTGGTGCCCGGGCTTGCATTCCTATATCGAAGCTTATACTCTGTTTCATCAATATTGGGTATGTAATGAATCACCATCGCAATATCGTAAATTTCTTTGCTTAAATCATCAATATAGATTACAGGCAGAATTCCGTTTAAGTCTGCAAGATAAAAGTTTGATGCAGAATAACTGTCAACCATGATTAAATCTACATGTTCTTCTGCTATAAGTTTCTTCAGTGCTGGCAGTTCTTCATCAAGTCTCCGCCAGTCGGAATGCAATATTCTGTATGGAAATTTATTTTGTTCAAGTCTGTCCAGTTGTTTTGCTTCCGCAAGAATAAACAGAACCTCTGCATTAAATTTTCGTAACTGATTGGCTATTGCAATATCTCTAACGAGGTGTCCCGTGGCTACTATTTCATTTGCATCAACCCTAATGGCTATTTTCATAAATTTAGTAAACGATCCATAATAACCTTTTAAAATTGACAAACGTCAAAAATCCATCCGTTTCTCTTTTCAATAAGAGTTAATTTTTTATATGTAATACCATTTGATATTACATAACCATTTATATTTTTAATTAGAAAAGAACCACTCGTTCTTCTACCCCAAACAAATCCTATTTTATTATTTATTTTAACTTTATCAAACAATCTAAAACCATGAGTAATATAAGATGTTTGATTTGATTTTCTTTTTCCACCTTTTAAAGTTTCACATTTATGAAGTTGCCTATTATGACATCTTACTTTTTTAAACAAATAAATTTCATTAGGTTTTGCTAATGGATTTCCTGAAATACATCTAGCATCTATATTATGATCTTTCTCTAAATGATTTTCAATTCTTAATGCTTTAGTTATATAACCATAAGTATATTTAACATTATTATAAGTTTCTTTAAGACGTTTATATAAATAATTTCTTACTAAACCCATAAATGTTTCTGATTTATAAGAATTTCCTTTAGTTACTTTATCAAGACTAATTAATCCTTTATGATACTTTTTATGACATGTTTCACATAAAGTAATTAAATTACCAGGTGCATTACTTCCAGTTTTTCTTGATTCAATATGATGAACATTTAAAAACTTATCATTAGATTTACCGTCACAATATCTACATTTATGGTCATCTCTAGTTAAAACATATTCTCTAACATTCCAAAAATCTAATTGTTCACCTTGCTGATACTCAGCACCTTTTATAGATGGATTTTTAATGTTCTGAATATCAAATTTTGCAATTTCCACAACAATTTTGCCAATAGGCAAAAACTTATGTAATTTTGCAATTAAATTAAAATGACAATCAAGTCTTGTTTTAACAGATGGCGGTAGCCAGCCTTTAATACGTTTACGATTATTAAATCTAGCTTTACGATATCTAGTTTTTCTATTTCTTCTAGTACGTCTTATTTGTCTTTTTGATGAAATATTATTAACAATATCCGTTCTTAAAATAGCTTTTGATTCAAAAAGAACTTTACCTTTAGTAGTTACTGAAAGACCAATGTTTTCATAACCAGTATCAACACCTAATGAAACTTCTTGAACTTCATTACTTTTCTCCTTAGTTAATTGAATAGTAAAAGGGTGATAACGGACAATTATTGCTTTTTTATCACGAAGCGAATGTCTTACCTTACCATGCCGAGAAGTCGGCATAAGTGGTACACCTTTGCTATTCAATACATAAATCATAAAATCCCCTTTAAAATAATTGCAGTTTATGCTGTTAACAGCCAGAACTCTGCAAAACT
>Ga0256407_10009939_pt1 | contig 13477 bp, 9 predicted proteins | sample RumenRJG_04DNA_FD_193489 | JGI IMG/M metagenome (GOLD analysis project Ga0256407, IMG submission 193489) | Bovine rumen microbial communities from Lethbridge, Alberta, Canada - RJG_04 | ecosystem: Host-associated > Mammals > Digestive system > Stomach > Rumen | place: Canada: Alberta | collected... | reverse complement strand
TCGTCGGCTTTGTTGCCGCTGGCTTGCTGGCCGCCTGCCTGCTGACCACCGTTGAACTGGTCTCCGCCAGGTTGTCCGGCAGCACCGCTCTGCTGGTACATCTGCTGTGAAGCAGTCTGCCAAGCGGCATTGAGGGCTGCGATGGCACTGTCGATGGCTGCAACATCACCTGCCTTGTGGGCATCCTTCAATTGCTGCAGGGCCTGCTCGATGGCGGGCTTGTGCTGTGCCGGAATCTTGTCGCCAAGTTCGTTCAGCTGGTTCTCGGTCTGGAAGATCATAGAGTCAGCCTGATTCAACTTGTCCACACGCTCGCGCTCCTTCTTATCGTTCTCGGCATTCTGCTCAGCCTCGGCCTTCATGCGGTTGATCTCGTCCTGTGACAGACCTGATGAAGCCTCGATACGGATAGCCTGCTCCTTACCAGTAGCCTTATCCTTGGCAGAAACCTTCAGGATACCGTTGGCATCGATGTCGAAGGTCACCTCAATCTGTGGAATACCACGACGGGCAGGAGCAATACCTGTGAGGTTGAACTGGCCGATAGACTTGTTTTGAGCTGCCATCGGGCGCTCACCCTGCAGAACGTGGATGGTCACCTCTGTCTGATTGTCAGCTGCGGTAGAGAACACCTCGCTCTTCTTGCAAGGAATGGTCGTGTTGGCCTCAATCAGCTTGGTCATTACACCACCCATGGTTTCGATACCCAGTGTCAGAGGTGTAACGTCGAGCAGTACGATGTCGCCTACGCCACCCTCCTTGTTCAGGATAGCACCCTGGATAGAAGCACCTACGGCTACCACCTCGTCGGGGTTCACACCCTTTGAAGGCTCCTTGCCGAAGTAGTTCTTAACCAGCGTCTGGACAGCAGGAATACGGCTTGAACCACCTACGAGGATCACTTCGTCGATATCAGCAGTTGTCAAGTGTGCATCAGCGATAGCTTTCTGACATGGAGCCAGACAAGCCTGAATCAGCTCATGAGCCAGTTGCTCGAATTTAGCACGTGTCAGGGTCTTTACCAAGTGCTTAGGTACACCTGCTACAGGCATGATGTAAGGCAGGTTAATCTCAGTAGAGGTAGAGCTAGACAACTCAATCTTTGCCTTCTCGGCAGCCTCCTTCAGACGCTGCATAGCCATCGGATCGCTCTTCAGGTCGGCACCTTCGTCGTTCTTGAATTCCTGAACGAGCCAGTCGATGATTACCTGGTCGAAGTCATCACCACCGAGGTGGGTATCACCATTGGTAGAGAGCACCTCGAATACACCACCACCAAATTCCAGGATTGAGATATCGAATGTACCACCACCGAGGTCGAATACGGCAATCTTCATATCCTTATTAGCCTTATCGACACCGTATGCCAAAGCGGCAGCTGTTGGCTCGTTGACGATACGTTTTACGTTCAGACCAGCAATCTGTCCAGCTTCCTTTGTAGCTTGACGCTGAGAGTCAGAGAAGTAGGCAGGAACGGTAATAACGGCATCTGTTACCTCTTGTCCGAGGTAGTCCTCAGCTGTCTTCTTCATCTTCTGAAGCACCATAGCAGAAATCTCCTGCGGGGTGTACTTACGGCCGTTGATATCTACACGGGGATAGCCTCCCTCGTTGACAACAGAATAAGGTACGCGAGAAATCTCCTTCTCGGTCTGCTGCCAGTTCTCACCCATGAAACGCTTGATAGAGTAAACGGTGTTCTTCGGGTTGGTGATAGCCTGACGCTTGGCAGGATCACCAATCTTACGCTCGCCGTTCTCAACAAAACCAACGACAGAAGGTGTTGTGCGCTTACCCTCGCTGTTGGCAATCACTACAGGCTCGTTACCCTCGAATACAGCAACGCAGCTGTTTGTAGTTCCTAAGTCAATTCCAATAATTTTTCCCATAATTCTTATATTTTTTAATGTTATTTTTTCCAAATGTCACAGAATCATAAGCAAACCATGTGCCAAAATGTCTATTTCAGAAAAAAATGTGCTTTGTTACGTCATTTTGGCACAAATTATTTTGTCATGTCTCAGAAATCTTTTATCTTTGCACGCAGAAATACGTATTTTAAACTATCGATAGTCATGAAGAGAACTATTTTGTCAACCTGCGCGGCCCTGTTGTTTATGGTGGCCACTGCTCAGGAGAACTCTTACATTGTTAAGACACGTAATGTCAATAAGAGTATCCTTGCTGAGCCAACGAGCAACGCCAACGGCATTGTGCCTGAAGAAACCGCAACCGATTTTATTAGCCAGAATTTCAAATTCTATAGCCTCTGCGACTGGCAGGAGGGTATGAAATTCATGGTGATGCCAGAGAAGTATGACCTGGTGGTCAAGACGTTTACCGATGCAGCTACCGGCAAGGAAGTTAGTAGTATGCCCTTGAAGTATAAGATTATGATCTATAAGGGCCATACAGAGAGTTCCGACGGTCATTCACGTATCAATTTTGAGTGCCAGGACAATGGCCGTATGTATTATTATGAGATCCCTAGCGGCTCTTTCGAGGACTATTGCTACACGAAGACTGGCGTGCCCACGCTGGCTTATCTTGGCGATGTGGATATCGCACGTGAGAAGCTGATGGGCAAGACGCTGTACACGAAAACATCGTACTTCCGTATAGATACAGATTATGACAGCGACGGTTATCAAGACGTGGTTGTCGATAAGGACTTGGAGGTGAAGGTTACAGCTGTTGGCGTTGGTACCCGTTCATATCCTGTGAAAATCATCGTCGAGGATAAAGATGGTAATGAGTTCTTCCAGAATGTTGCCATCTCAAAGACCAACTGCGGTATGCGTGATGATGAGTTCATCATGGATGAAGCTAAATATCTTTTCGGCAATTCCTTCGAGCTGGTGGATGACATTATGGCAATCAATAGCTATAATTACAAGACATTTATTGGTAAGATTATTCACACGAAGTACCCCACGAAGTTGCTGAATGAGACCACGAAGAAGATGCAGTCTATCCCCCGTTTAATTGAGTATCAGATTGAGGGAATGAATCCTCATAAGAATGATGATAAGTTCACGTTGAAGCTGAAGAATACGATTCTGGGAACCTACTTCTATGTCGATATGGTGCTGGATGAACATCGTGCAGAAAACCAAGAGGAATATTTCGGATATGTCTTCGCACTTGGACCTGGTAAGAAGATTCAAACTTCAGAGGGTAGCCGTGCAATGATTCGTAATGGTCACGTGGCTATTGGCTTCTCAGAGGATGAGGTGATGCTGGCAGCTGGTGAGCCTGACAAGGTTGAGCATCGTGAGAATGGTCTTTATACATGGACTTTCAAGCGTTCTAACAACAAACTGCTGTTTGTCGACTTTGACGGTAGCGGTGTTGTGACGAAGACCAGAACGGGTGACGGACCGAAGGCTGGTGGCAACAAAGGTCGGTCACGCAGCAAAGTTAGTAAGGCCAGCAAGAGCAATTGGAAGTCTCGTAAGGGTACACCGCTCTAAAAGAGTAATTGATGAGATACAGAAAAATCCCCAGCAGTTGCTGGGGATTTTTCTGTGTATTGCTTTCGTGTGTTACTGCTTCTCTGCAATAGCCTGTTTGATCTTGGCTTCAAGCTCCTCGCAGAGTTCTGGATTGTCCTTCAACAGAGCCTTTACACCATCACGGCCTTGAGCCAGTTTCGACTCTCCATAAGAGAACCATGAACCACTCTTCTTGATGATGCCATATTCGGTTCCAAGATCGACGATTTCGCCCAACTTGGAGATACCTTCGCCAAAGAGAATCTCGAACTCACAACGACGGAAGGGAGGCGCCACCTTGTTCTTTACTACTTTCACTTTTGTCAGGCTGCCGAGAATCTCTTCACCATCCTTGATAGGCGTTGACTTACGGACGTCGATACGCACGGATGAATAGAATTTCAGGGCGTTACCACCTGTAGTAGTTTCTGGGTTGCCAAACATCACGCCAATCTTCTCTCTCAGCTGGTTGATGAAGATACAGGTGGTATTAGTCTTAGCGATGGTCGAAGTGAGTTTGCGCAATGCCTGACTCATCAGGCGAGCCTGAAGACCTACAACAGAGTCTCCCATGTCGCCCTCGATTTCCTTCTTCGGTGTCAGAGCTGCAACGGAGTCGATGACAATAATGTCGATAGCACTAGAACGAATCAGTTGTTCAGCAATATCCAGCGCCTGTTCTCCATTGTCTGGTTGAGAGATGAACAGATTGTTGACATCTACACCCAGTTTCTCTGCATAGAAACGGTCGAATGCGTGCTCTGCGTCGATAAAGGCTGCCGTTCCGCCATTCTTCTGGGCTTCGGCAATCGCGTGTATGGCTAATGTGGTCTTACCTGACGACTCAGGACCATAAATCTCGATGATACGTCCCTTCGGATAGCCGCCGACACCGAGTGCCGCGTCCAGTCCGATACTTCCCGTGGGAACTACGTCCACTTTCACTACCTGTTCGTCGCCCATGCGCATGATGCTTCCCTTACCAAAATCTTTTTCAATTTTCAGCAGGGCTGCCTGCAGGGCTTTCATCTTTTCCTGTTGCGGAGTCAGCTGCTCCGCATTTTCTTCTTTCTTTGCCATAGCTTTTAGAAATTTAAGAGTTAATAATTATAGTTCCAAGTCTCCGTCGAACACTTCGTGCCAAGGGAGTCCTTGTTTGTTCAGTTGTTCCATGAATGGGTCTGGATCGAAATCCTCCACGTTCCATACGCCAGGTTTCTTCCAGATACCTTTTACGAACATCATGGCACCAATCATGGCGGGTACGCCAGTGGTGTAACTCACGCCCTGCATACCAGTCTCTTTATAGGCTTCCTGGTGCTTGCAGTTATTATAGACGTAGTAGGTATGTTCCTTACCGTCCTTGATACCACGAATGCGGCAGCCGATACTGGTCTCGCCCTCGTAGTTCTCGCCGAGATCCTGTGGGTTGGGTAATACGGCCTTCAGGAATTGCAGGGGAACAATCTTCACCTTTGCCGTACCGCTTCCGTCAGCCAATGGCGCCTCGTATTCAATCTCGTCGATTCGGCTCATGCCGATATTCTGGATCACATCAAGATGCTTGAGATACTGTTCACCGAAAGTCATCCAGAAACGTCCCTGCTTGATGGTCGGGTAGTTCTTCACCAGCGACTCCAATTCCTCATGGTGCAGCAAGTAACTCTCACGGGGACCGATGTTGGGATAGGTGAGTGGCTTGTGAATCTCCAACGGTTCTGTCTCTATCCATTGCCCGTCTTTATAGTAAAGCCCCTTCTGGGTAATCTCGCGGATGTTGATTTCTGGATTGAAGTTCGTAGCGAAGGCGTGGTGGTGGTCACCAGCGTTACAATCGACGATGTCAAGATAGTGGATCTCGTCGAAGTGGTGCTTGGCGGCATAGGCGGTATAGACACCGCTGACGCCCGGATCGAATCCGCAGCCGAGGATGGCGGTGAGACCAGCCTGCTCGAAACGGTCCTTGTAGGCCCATTGCCAACTGTATTCGAAGTGCGCTTCGTCTTTCGGTTCGTAGTTGGCAGTGTCGAGATAGTTACAGCCACATGCCAGACAGGCATCCATGATTGTCAGGTCCTGATAGGGCAGGGCGAGGTTAATCACGAGTTCGGGCTGATAGCTTGAGAAGAGTGCTTTCAACTGCTCCACGTCGTCTGCGTCCACCTGAGCTGTCTGGATGTTCATCTTGTAACCTGCTTGATGGATGTCAGCCACAATCTTGTCGCATTTCTCCTTGCGGCGGCTGGCAATCATAAAATCGGTAAATACGTCTGCATTCTGGGCAATCTTGAATGCGGCTACCGTTGCGACGCCTCCGGCGCCAATCATAAGTACTTTTGCCATATTCCTTTATTTCATTTTGTTATTAATTTCATCAGATTTGATGCCAAGTGCAGCCATTAGCGAATAGCCTAGTATCTCCTGCCGGAAATTGCCTCCGGGCATAGGCTGCATGGCAAAGACGGTGATATGCTTGCTATCATCGTCGAGGCGGTTGAGAGTTTCGCGTACCTTATTATATATATAGCTATCCTCGGCATTTGGTATCACCATGATGCGTTTTACGTCTTTTTGACTTGCAATCAATTGGAGAGCGTCTATGAAGAAATCACCAGGGCTGACAAGTTCTTCCTCTGTGGAATAGGCATCGAAGATGAATTCTCCTATGTGATCCTTAAAGGCTTTATTAGTCAGGTCGGTGGCAAAGCGTGAGGGTTCGAAGTTATCCAACTGCTGCTTGCTATTGGTATGGATGAGGATCACCTGTACGGGGTTCTCGCCAGGCCTGATACCTCCGTCGAGTGCCACGCAGTCTGCCCATCGGGCCATGTCGGCTTTGTCGATGGGCCTTCCTAACATCCGTTCGAAGTTCACAATGAGGTCGAATGCGACCTTATCGATATAGTCTGCATCGACAAGTATCACATTCGCGCGCCACTCTGCTTTCTGATTGCTGTTGTTCATATCTGAGGTGCAAATATACAAATTATTTCTTGAAGTAGCAAACTTTTTACCTTTTTTACAAGAAAAATCCCCGGGCCTTTCGTTGGCTCGGGGATTTGCTGTATTAGCAAGGGCGTTTCTTCGGTAGTTTGAAGACGTCTTGCACTTCTTTCATCTGTGCTTCTGTCATGCCGTCGGGTTCGGATCCCATTGCGCGTGCACACATGTAGATATTGGCTGCCTTGCAGAGTACGTCGGTCTGGTCGAAGGCATCCATGATGTCCTGACCTACAGCCACTGTGCCATGCTTCTCCCACATCACGACATCGTGGGTTTTGATCTGCTCAAGCGTGGCCTCTGCCAGATCTACTGAAGAGGGTAGAGCATAGGGTACGATGCCGATGCCAAGTGGCGCAAATGCCAGAGTCTCGGGAATCATCGACCACAGTACGCGAGTCATTTCGTCGCCCTTGAGGAAACGCTGAATGTGGCTCATGGCAACCAACTCGATGGGGTGGGTGTGCAGGGTAGCCTTGTAACATGAACCAGTCTCCAGCAGGTAGTTCTGCAGAGCCAGGTGAGTAGGCAGCTCAGATGTGGGCACGACGGGCTCGTCGGCAATGACCTCATACGAAGCGCAATCGTCGCAGATACGGATGATCGAGCCGTTCTGCATCGGCTCCTTTGCCAGATCACGCATGCGCTTGCCTGTACCTTTGCAGTAGAAATACTTTCCTTTCAGCTGCGGCAGTGTCATGCCAATCTGCTTGACGGGGGCGATGGCCTTCATGGCCTTGCACTCATCGTCCATATACTCGGTGACGTTAACGGTGATGTTGCCGCCGTTACGCTCTGCCCAACCTTTCTGCCAGAGGTAACTTGTTACCTCAGCAATCTGATATACAACCGCTTTTAATTCTTCGCGGCCTTCCAAAATACTTTTCATATATATATCTTATTTTCTTAACTCTTAATTCTTAACTCTTAAATGTTCTCCCCATAGCGTTCGTTCGTAATCTGTTCCAGCGATTTGCCACGAGTGTTGGGCATGCCGATAAGACCTACGACGAGCGAGATAAGTAGCAGGGCGATCATGCAATAGGCAGCGAGTGTGAAGCCTTCGCCATTGTCGCCATAGATGAAGGTAAAAACCAGTCCCCATACAGCTGACAAGCCTCGGACGATGAAGAACATCAGCCCCTGGGCACCAGCACGGAACTTGGCGGGGAATAGCTCAGAGCCCCAGAGAGCGTAGAACACCTGTACGGAACTACCATTGTTAACACCCCATAGAATTGTGAAGAGCCAGATGCCACCGATGGTCGATACACCGCCACCGATGATGAGAATCCAGGCGGTGAGGGCTGCTGCCAGTCCGAAAATATAAAAGAAACGGTGAGCGACCTTGTCAACGAAGAATGAGATGATGAAAGTAGTTACCACTACAAATACCCAGCTGACGCAGCTCAGCATGTTGGCAGTCTCATTGCTTAGACCGCCTGCAGTCTCATAGATGTGAGGCATGAAGAATCCCATGACCGAGGCTACGAGGTTCCATGTCAGATAAATCACGGCTAAGAAAGCTACCGTCTTGACGGCAATCTTGTTGGTGAACAGCAGTTTGATGTTGTCAACGATGCTGCTGGCCTTCTCGCTCGACTTCTGAGCCGTAAACTCGGCGCTCTCTTCCAGCTGTCGCTGAAGCGTCCATGCGATAAACGCTACGATGAAGAGCGTCAGGAACACGACGCGTGAGGAGAATACCTCAACGGCAGTCTGAGCGGCATCAGCCCCAAGGAAGGCATGGGCCAATGACTCTACTGGTGCATAAAGCAGTCCACCTGGTGCCAACAGCATGCCGAAGAACAGGATGAACATCGGACCTAAGCCCCACGACATCTGCGAGATGCAGATATTGCGGCCTCGGTTGTGGATCTCTGACGACTCGGAGATGTAGGTCCATGAGGCTGGCACACCAATACCTACGGAAATACCCGTTACAAGGAAACCTGCGAGCAGCATGGGGAAGTTACACGACAGCATGATGATCATCACGCCTGTCATATAGACCAGCAGGTTGTAAGTGAAGATGAATTTACGTCCAAACTTGTCGGCCAGGAATCCGCCGATGATGGCACCGATGGCGGCTCCTAGCGCATTGGCGCTCAGAGCATTGAGCCATCCCAGGTGCATCTCGGTCAGTCCGAGGTAGTTTTGCCAAAGTGTGACACCACTGGCACCTGCCACGATGGCACCTGCGTCGAGGTAATTGTTGAGAGACACCGCAAGGGTGCTCTTCAGTGAACTTGATTTTGCCATCGCCTTATCTGCAAACTACGTCACACTCAATATTCAGGATCTTAGCCACCTTCAGGATGGTGTCGATGTGGTGACCAACGGCTGCAGCCATGTGGTGGGTAGGACCGGCCTCGCTCCACTTGTTGACGAACTCACGGCATGGGAGTGAGAACTTGGTGCGCATGTTGGTATCGCCGAACATGAAGATAGGACCTTCCTCGTTAATACCTTCGGCAGCAACAAATTTGAATACACCATTCTTGTCCTGAGTGATGGCGAGATAGGTGACAGGACCTGTGGGAGGATAGAACTGTGTCAGATAGCCACCGCCAGTCTTGCCGTGGAATACGGGCACGATCTTCATCGTCGGCTTGTGAGCCTGTGAAATATCGAAGTCGCCAGATCCAGAGTGGCCGATGATGCAGATGTCCTTAGGGAAGTCGATAGAATACATCTCAGCTAGCGTACCTGTACCAGAGATGGTCTTCAGGATGCTCATGGCCATAGCCACCTTCATGTCGCCCTCTACGGCACAAGCCGTATGCTGTTTGATGAGCATCGAGAATGCAGGAATCAGCATGGAGTCGAGTTTGCCAGCTACACCTTGAGCAAAACCTGCATAGTGGGAAGCTATCATACCCAGTTTCTCGTCTTTTACCCATTGTTCGAAAGCAACGACGTACTTGGCCATATCCCATACCTTTTCAATCGTGCCGCCACCCTCAATCTCGAAGGTGTCGAGGATGTCCTGGGCCTTAGCTTTGATGGCTGCCTCGTCGGTGATGTCATCGGCGATAGCCCACATCTGCTCCCAGTCGAACTGCTTGGTATAGACGAACATACGGTGGTAGAGGTTGGTCTCGTCGATGTAGAGATCCATCATGCCAGGATAAGGACGGCCGATCTGGGCGATGTTCGTATCGCGGAAACGGCGGCGCACTTGGGCAGCACGGCACCAGTCTTCGATTTCAGCCTGTACCTCTGGGTCGCCACCTTCGACAACGCCGGTAATGACGGCAGAGCGCTTGCCGGCACGGTTCAGGTCGGCTACCATTTCACCGATGGCACCACAGGCGTAGAGCTCACCAAGCCATGTGGGGATATCGGTCTTGGCGTAGTCGGGCGCCAGTTTCTTCTGTACGTTGACGATGACGACAGGTACGTCAAGGTCGCGCACGGCGGGTAGCATATTATAAGAGGTACAGTAGGTCAGCATCTGCAAGATGACGAGATCAACATCTGCAGCGCGGAACTTGTCGCCGGCAGCCATCGACTGCTCCTTGGTGGTTACCATACCACCGTCGATGATCTCGATAGTGGAAGGCAAGGTCTCCTTAAATGCCTTATATTGGGCCTCGAACTCTGGAATGAGTTGGGGGAACTGTGGCAGATATGCCTGTAAGGCGATAGAGAATACGCCTATTCTTGCTTTTGTTTCAACTAGTGGCTTGCTCATAATAGTTCTTATTTTTAATTAGTGATTATTGCTTGGTAATTTCCAAATACCTGTCAAAGGCAGCATCCCATGCAGCCTTGTCCGTAGGCTCGTATTTCACGAGTTCCAGGCTGTTGGCTATGATGCGGCGCATCTCCCAGATGTCTTTCACACTTCCGGCACTTTCTGCTTGCAACATGATATTGCCGATAGCGGTTCCTTCCTGCGGTCCAGCCAGTACGGTAGCACCTGTGGCATTGGCAGTGAACTGATTCAGATACTTGTTCAGTGATCCGCCGCCTATGATGTGGAGAATTTCCAGTTTGAAGGGCGCAAACTCCTGCATCCACTGGAATACCTGACGGTAGCGGAGTGCCAGCGAATCAAAGATACAGCGGCAAATCTCCGCAGGGGTCTCTGGCACGCTTTGGCCAGTCTTGCGACAATAATGCTGGATAGCCTCTATCATGCTTGAAGGATTGGCGAAGAGCGCGTCGTCGGGATTGATGATTGAGCGGAATGCCTCCACCTGCATGGCTGAGCCTTGTAGTTCCGGATGCGACATCGCTGCTGCCTGTCTATCGGCTTCAGCCTTGCTGACTGCCCACTCCTTACGGCAACGCTCATAGAGCCACATGCCGCAGATATTCTTCAGAAAACGGGTCGTTCCCTCAACTCCACCTTCATTCGTAAAGTTGCGTTCATAGCTCAGGTCGTTGATGATGGCATCTTTGGTCTCTATGCCCATCAGACTCCATGTGCCGCTGGACAGGTAGGCAAACTGCTCGTCCTTGGCAGGTACGGCTGCGACGGCAGACGCGGTGTCATGGCCTGCAACAGCAATGACGGGAATAGCTCCCAGGCCTGTCATCTTCTGTACCTCGTCAGTGAGTACGCCAATAATTGTGCCAGGGGTAACCATTTTTCCGAACTTCGAACGTGTCAGTCCTATGGAAGCCAGCAGCCGTTCGTCGAGCTGTTTTGTACGGGGATCCAGTAGTTGCGACGTTGAGGCAATGGTATATTCGCATACCTCGTTGCCAGTAAGCATCCACGACAGAGCATCAGGCACGAAAAGAATCCTCTGGGCTGCCTTCAAAGCTGAGTTGCCCTCCTTCTGCATGGCATAGAGTTGAAAGATAGAATTGAAATTCAGGAACTGGATGCCCGTGATGTCATATACTTCTTTCTTTGAGATGACGTGCTGCAGATAGTCATCCATTGCTTCGAAAGTGATAGGATCGCGATACGCGCGCGGATTCCTTAATATAGCTCCGTCATCGCCAATCAAGACGAAATCGACGCCCCAGGTGTCGATACCGATGCTCGTGATGGCCAGTCCGCGGCTGGCTACTTCCTTCAGACCTCTGATGATTTCGAAATACAGGGCATAGACATCCCAATAGAAGTGTCCGCCCTGTTCAATGAGATTGTTTGGAAAGCGTGTCACCTCCTCTAGGCAGAATCGTCCGTCTTCGATGCTTCCGATAATGGTGCGGCCACTGGTGGCACCTAAGTCAACTGCAAAGTAGTATTTTTTCTTCTCCATTAGTTTTAGCTTGTACAGCAGTTTGAAAATTGATGCTGCAAAATTACATATTTATATCCACCCTTGCCCCTAAAATCTGATTTTCTCTCTTAAATATTTGATTGTTCGTCTTTTTTTTGCTACCTTTGCAGGCAGAACTCTAAAACAATTAAAAAAAATTTGTATGTCAACTTTATCTATTGCGATTATCATCGTCTTCTGTATTGGCTATTTCTGTATAGCTATCGAGAGCGTGACGAAGATCAACAAGGCAGCTATCGCACTGCTGATGTTTGTTGCTACGTGGACGCTCTTCATGATTGATCCCGGCAGTTATATTGCTGCAGCCGTTGGTGAAATGAAAGCTTCCGCCGTGGCGGAGGTTATCGAACACCATCTTGGTTCTACCTCTACGACCCTCTTCTTCCTGATGGGCGCCATGACCATTGTGGAACTGGTCGATCAGAATGGTGGATTCAATTTTGTGCGTGACACGCTACAGACAAAGTCGAAACGTGCTCTGCTGTGGCGTATTGCCTTCATGACATTCATCTTGTCGGCGATTCTTGATAACCTGACGACTTCGATTGTGATGATTATGATCCTGCGTAAGCTTGTCGATGACAAGAAGGATCGTCTTATCTATGCTGCACTGGTTGTGATTGCCGCTAATTCGGGTGGTGCGTTCTCACCGATAGGTGATGTTACTACCATCATGTTGTGGAACAAGGGGGTTATTACAGCTGCAGGTGTTATCATGGAGATATTCATCCCCTCTGTGGTGTCGATGGTTATTCCGGCCTATATCCTCTCTCTCTCGCTGAAGGGCAACCTTGAGATACAGCAGGATACAGCCGTGGTTGAGGAGACAGACTGCCTCTCTCCTCGTCAGCGTAAGATCATATTCTTCTTGGGTGTTGGCGGTCTTATCTTCGTACCTATCTTCAAGACGATCACCCATCTCCCTCCGTTTGTGGGTATTCTGCTCGTCTTGGGCGTGCTGTGGACGACTACGGAGATCTTCTATACCCGTATCCATCAGGAGTGTGAGGATACGGCCAATAATACCAACACCCAGAAGCGTGTCTCCAAGATGCTTTCGCGCATCGACATGGACACCATTCTCTTTTTCCTGGGTATCCTCATGGCTGTTGGCTGTCTGGAGACGATTGGTGCGCTCACGTTGTTAGGACAGACACTTGATGCAACCTTTGAGGGTAACCATTACCTTGTAACAGGTATCATCGGCGTACTTTCATCCATCGTGGATAATGTTCCCCTTGTTGCTGGTTGTATGGGTATGTATCCTGTTGCTGCAGCAGGTGATATGGCGATTGACGGCATATTCTGGCAGCTGCTTGCCTATTGCGCAGGTGTTGGTGGCTCGATGCTGATTATCGGTTCGGCTGCAGGTGTGGTCGTTATGGGGCTTGAGAAGATTACTTTCGGCTGGTATATGAAGAAGATCACATGGATAGCTTTCGTCGGTTATCTCGCTGGTATTCTCTGCTACTGGCTGGAGAAGACGTTCTTGTTCTGATCAAATGATCAAAAAGGATCATCATAGGAAATGGCAACCCCAATGGTTGCCATTTCTTTATTTCTGTTTGATGTCGCTGGGCTTGCATCCCATCTTTGCCTTAAACTTTGCGGAGAAATAGTCAGGGCTTTCAAAGTTAAGCCGGTAGGCAATTTCCTTCACGCTGAGGTCTGTCGTCGTGAGTAGCTCCTTGGCACGTCGCAGACGCAGTTCCTGCTGGTAAGTAGCTGGTGAAAGAC